>Ga0209013_10000490_pt1 | contig 35190 bp, 40 predicted proteins | sample Cruoilmetagenom2_FD_187291 | JGI IMG/M metagenome (GOLD analysis project Ga0209013, IMG submission 187291) | Oil polluted marine microbial communities from Coal Oil Point, Santa Barbara, California, USA - Sample 2 (SPAdes) (version 2) | ecosystem: Environmental > Aquatic > Marine > Oil seeps ...
CCAACACCGTGTTTGTGACCGTGAGCAACGATGAAGCCGCTGCTACCGAAGCCTGGAAGATACTGGTTGCAGAGAGCGTCCCCAATGTATACATCTTGGAAGGGGGCATCAACAATTGGATCGCCATGTTTGGTGATGATGATCTCACGAAAACCTTCAACAGAGGCGCTGGCGATGACCAGTTATGTTACATCTTCGATTCCGCGCTCGGAGCACGTAACCCGGCAGCCGAACCGGATGCACACAACCTGGAGTTGGAGTATACGCCAAAAGTAAAGCTTGAACTGAAGCGCTCACCTACCAGCGGTGGCTGTGGATAGAACCTAAACTGCTTCACCTTCCAAAGGATAACCGGCCTCCTCCCACTCGCGCAGGCCTCCGGCGAAGCGCCGCACGTTGGTAAAGCCTTTGGCTGTCAGCATTTTATAAGCTGTATGGCTGGCGATCCAGGGTTGGTAGTAAACAATAGTTTTACTATCAGTCTTAGACCGGTTATTTCTTCCCATCATCAGAACAACGGAAATAATCTAAGAAGCGATCCAATTTATGTGTTGATGGCTTTCATGTATTGTAAACAATAAACTTTTGTCAGCAGTCCAACAGGAGCAATCTAGATGTTCCGCCAGGGCAAGATAGTGGGCATCGTATGTGTTCGGACGTTGAAATTGCTCAGCTATTCGAATGCCCTCATTGGAAGATGGGTAGGGTCCTGGAAGATAATGTCCATCTCCATAAATTTTCCTGATTCGTTTCGTGCATCCTCTTTGGAGATGCGTTCTTGTAACGTTATACGGTAGATGGCAGATGTGACTTCTAGAGTAGGAGCAACGATTTCCGCATCGTCCTACACCCAAACAAACCACAAATTTGATGACGTTTCTGTCAATTATTCTGGAACCAATAAAGAGACAACTAGACTGGCGTCATCGCAAACCTTTGATCTCATCATCTCGCTCCTGGCGCATATTGGTTATCTCATCTGCACTGGTGGGAAGCTCGCCATATTTGTTTCGCATGTATTCTTAATGGTGCTCCAATTGTTGCAGTTGAGACAACCTTTTGCGCATACGGATCTCAGTCTCAAGTGCCTCCGCAACCAGACGTGATCTTCCTCCGGAAGGGGCAACACGTTTGACCTCTTCCCAGAGTTTTTTGGTATCACAACAGTGACGCGTGTAACTTCGCTCATTATTCTTACTCCTAGTACATACTAATAGTATGAATAATTACATTATATTAAATGTGTTACACGGCTTGATGTTTTAATGTTTTACAAAGCACCTGCCGTCCTGGCGTATAATGATGATGGTTAATGAACCGACAATTAGCAATTCGGGAGGCAGATGCATGAGACTGCGTGATTACATCCAGCGCCTGGAAGACAGGGGTGAACTGAAGCGAGTGAGTGCGTCCGTTTCTAAACGCTACGAGAGCGCTGCGGTGCTGAAGAAGCTGGAGCCTGCTGCGGTGCTGTTTGAGAATATGAAAAACTCAGACTTCCGCGTGATCGGCAACCTGTTCCCCTCGAAAGGGGCGATTGCCGATTATTTCGGCATCCAGGTCCCGGGGATCATCCCGCTGCTGTCCAGGGCGATCGAAAATCGCTCGAAACCGGAAGTGGTGGAGAGCGGGGCCTGCCATCAGGTTGTCGACCTGGATCCCGACCTGGACCGGCTGCCCATACTGAAGCACTTCGAAGGCGATGGAGGCAGCTACATCACGTCGGGAGTGTTCGTCGTTGGGCACCCGCAGCACGGGCAGAACCTGGACTTCCACCGCTGCATGCAAATCTCGCCCACGGAGATGGCGGTGCGCGTTGTGAAGGGCCGGCATTTTGATGCATTCCTGGAGGACCTGGGCCAGATGGATGTGGCGGTGTGCGTCGGAACGCCGCCGAATGTCCTTGCGGCCGCCGCGACTTCAGTCGAACTGGGCGTGGATGAACTGGAGATAGCCAACGCACTGCAGCCGCTGCAGGTGGTACGGGCCAGGACGGTCGATTTACTCATCCCAGCCGAGACGGAGTTTGTGCTGGAGGGCACGGTGTACCGTGATCGGCGCCATGCCGAGGGGCCGTTTGTGGACTTGACCGAGACGCCGGACGTGATCCGGCAGGAACCGGTATTCGTGGTGAAGGCCATCACCCATCGGAAGGATGCCATCTGGCAGGCACTTTTGCCGGGTGGGCTGGAGCACAAGCTGCTGATGGGCATGCCGCGTGAACCTACCATTTTTCAGCGGGTGAACCAGGTGGTCGAGTGCCTGGACGTGAACGTGAATCCGGGAGGTTGCTCCTGGCTGCACGCCGTCGTGCAGATTAAGAAGCGCTCGGCCGATGACGGGATGAAAGCCATCCGGGCGACTTTCGCTGGTCACCGCTCGTGCAAGCATGTGTACGTGGTCGATGGTGACATCGATATCTACGACCCGCTTTCGGTGGAGTGGGCCATGGCGACCCGCTTCCAGGGAGACGAGGACATGCTGGTTCTGCCGCGGGAGCGGGGTTCGAGCCTGGATCCCAGCGCCGAGGCCGGGACTCATCTGACGACCAAGATCGGGTTCGATTTGACGAAGCCGGTAAGGGCGGATGTGCGGCATTACGAGAAGGTGGCATATCCGGAGGTAGACGTGGGGAATATTAATATAGATAGATAAGGAGCGGTTTTGGACGGTGAGAGGAATTTGGGTAAATTGATCGGAGCGATGATGCCGGAGCTTCGGGAGGGCGAGTTCGTGTTTTGCACGCTCTCGCCGGAGAGATATGAAGAGTTAGGCATCCAGCCCGTGGGGTTGTTCCGAGAAGAAGAGGGGATCACGTTGATCCTCCAGCGGGACATCGCTGAGGGAGCAGGCCTGGCGTATGTGTATGAGTCTTGCATGATTACACTATCCGTGCACTCGAGCCTGGAAGCGGTCGGTTTTCTGGCCGTGATAACACAGACGCTGGCAGAAGCAGGAATAAGCGTCAACCCGGTTTCGGCTTATTATCACGACCATTTATTCGTCCCGGTTGACAAAGCTGAACTGGCGCTTGAAGTGCTCAACCGGCTGGTCATTGAGGCAGGTCAGGAGCGTTGATGGAACTTAATTCTGAACAGTTGGCGATGCTTAATGGCGAGCACGGTTCTGCAGCGCGCAAGGCGATGGAGATACTGACCGCGCTGGGTGAGATATATGGGGCCGTGGATATGGTCCCGGTCTCTTCCGTGCAGATTGCGGGCGTGAGCTACGACAACCTGGGGGAGGCGGGCTTGCAGTTCCTGTTTGAGATGGCGGACGGCGGCGGCAAGGCGCGTGTACTGACAACCCTGAACCCGGCCGGCATGGATGTGGATAATTGGGAGGCATTGGGGATTGACCCGCTATTTGCCGAGAACCAGAAGCGCGTGATCGAAGCGTTCGAGCGCATGGGAGTGGTCACCACCTGTACCTGCACGCCTTACCTGTCCGGGAACCTGCCCCATTACGGGGAGCATATCGCCTGGGCGGAGAGCAGCGCCGTGTGCTACGCTAACTCGGTCATTGGCGCGCGCACGAACCGGGAAGGCGGTCCGAGCGCGCTGGCAGCCGCATTGACCGGTTTTACGCCGAGGTATGGGATGCATTTGGATGAGGACAGGTCTCCCACGGTGACTGTGGAAATTGCCCCAACTCCAGCAAATCCTTCGCTAACTGAGGATGTGAGGGGAGATGGGAGTTTGAGGACGATGTGGTTCGGTGCGTTGGGGAAGGCGATTGGGGAGAAGCTGCAGGGGAGCGAAAAAAAGCAGGTGTCTTACATTGAGGGTATTGAGTCGGCTTCGCTGGAGGAATTGAAATCTTTCTGCGCCAGCCTGGCGACTTACGGCGGGACGGCGCTCTTTCACATGGGTGGTATCACGCCGGAGGCGGCTGTCATGACACCCCCCGAGCAGACGATACGCGTGACACAAGCTGAGGTCGAATCGGCGCAACGTTCACTGGGCGAAGCTCCATCTGCGAAAGTGGATTTTGTGAGCCTGGGATGCCCGCACCTGTCGATCAACGAGATAGCACATCTTGCTGAACTGCTGGATGGGAAGCGGGTGGTGAAGGAATTCTGGATCACGACCGCGCGACCGACCAAGCACATCGCCGACCGGATGGGATATACAAAGATCATCGAGTCCAGCGGCGCCACGTTCGCCGTGGACACCTGCTGCGTGGTGGCGCCGATCAAGGGACGCTTCCACACGCTGGCAACGGACAGCGCCAAGGCCTGTTATTATGCGACCGGGAAGAATAATTTCAAAACCCGTATAATGCCATTTGATGATGTAGTGAGGGAGGCGGTGGGTGAAGGTCCAGGCAATTAGTCGATACGGGATCATGTGGTCAGGGAAGTGCGAAATGAGGCAGCAGTGCGATTGAAAGGGCGATCGATTTATAAAGGAATGGCGGATGGGGAGGCGCTGGTGACTTCGATGGGGATTTCGTTCTTCGGCGGTGTGGACCCGGAGAGCGGTGTGGTGGTGGAACGGGGTCATGAATTGGAAGGACAATCGATCGCGGGGAAGGTGCTGGTCTTCCCGACAGGTAAGGGTTCCACGGTAGGGTCATACACACTTTACCGTCTCAAGCACAACGGGGCGGCGCCGGCCGCGATCGTGAACGCGGAGTGCGAGACGATCACGGCGGTGGGCTGCATCATAGCCGAGATTCCGTGCGTGGATCGGGTGCCGATCGAGCATATAAAGTCGGGACAGATGGTGGTTGTCGATGGAGAACGCGGTGTGGTTGAATCGCAAAACTGGCAGCATCCGGACACCGCTGGTGTGGGCTATTAACGCAAGGAGTGAGTCCGGTAGGCGCCAGGTGTGTAAAAGTATGTTATACGAAATTAATTGGTAACGGTGAATTTACCCTTCATACCGGAATCATAGTGCACGCCGTCCAGCAGAAAGCAGCCAATTTCCCACTCACCGAGCATATCTTCGGTAACTGTGAAAGTAAAGCTGGCTGTCTCATCCCCCACCGGTAGTACAACCATGAAGCCGCTGTGGTCTTCCATGTGACCATCATCGTCCATCTCATCTTCCATGTGCTCCCCTTCTGATGCTTCCATGTGCATCACTTCAGGTTCCATCCCGGCCTCTTCGAACATATCATGTTCGAAGCCGTGTGGACGACCATTCTCCGTAAACATGACATCCCGGCCGAACATAATTTCGTGTTCCAATGCGCCCGAGTTGACCAGGTTTATCGTCACTTCCTGCCCGACCTGCGCAGCTAGTGAATTCGGAGCAAAGGCGTACTCGCTCATATCGATTGTATAGACGATAGGATCCGGTACCTGTTCTTGAACTTGTTCAGATGCTTGATCCTCCACCTGTTCCGTTGCTTGCGATGCGCATGCGGCCAGAATGACGGATAGACCCAAAACGAGACTTCCAATTAATAATATTTTCTTCATGCGATTGCCTCATATGGTGTATCCCTGATTTTTAGTTCTTCAAATTGGATGTTACGTGGTTGACCAGTTCTTGAACCGGGACATACATCACGCCCCCGTTTTCGGGTGCGCCGTAATCTCTGATCCACACCACCTCACCATTTTCATCAACCAGGACAAATGTATGGCCAGGTTCGCCCGTCGCGACAGCCCACTTCAACACGCCGTATTCTTCAGAAACATCATGGTTTGTATCTGATAGTAACGGTATGGCTGAGATTCCATATTCTAGGGCGCCTTGAGATAGTTCCGCAGGCGAATCGAATGCGATGCTGATTACTTCCACACCAAGCTGCTGAAAATCAGGGTCATTTTGCAAATCGACGATTTGCTGCATGCAGGGCGGTCAGCCGAGCGCCATGTGGAAATACAGCAGAACCGGCTTATCAGAATTAACTTCGCTCAAAGACACCTCAGCCCCGGTTGAGGAAGGCAGTACAAAATCAGGCGCCTGATCGCCTTCGGCAAGGCCAGTCCCAGATGAACAGGCTTGGAGGATCAGGCTGAGAGCCAGGAGCAGACCGATGGGGAATATGCTCTTGTTTACAGCTAATCTCCTGTTCTTATTAATATTCATCAGTAATACCTCCAAATCCATACAATACGATTCTACGACTATTTTTACCACATTTATATGAATTGACCAAGAGATTCATCTTAGCAATTCTTAAAATAGTTCATGGTATAAGAGTTGGTGACCAGGATAGGGGTTTCGTGGTAGGATATATTTTTGATCCGGTAACAGTGAGGAGATAATCTATGGAATTGTATGACAAAGAAGCAGTCTCGGTGGATGTTGGCGGGCGGCTGAGAGAACTGCGAGAGGAGCGCGGGTTGTCGATGCGCGCACTTGCGCGTTTGAGTGGTTTAAGCGCCAATGCTTTGAGTATGATCGAACGCGGGAAAGCATCACCTTCCGTAAGCACGCTCTATAAACTGGCGGATGCATTGGAAGTACCGATCACGACCCTGTTTCGCGAACAACCCGAAGGCAGTGATGTGGTCTTTCGCAAGGCGGCCGAACGCACGCGGGTTCCGTTCCCGCGCGGACTGTGGGAAGGCCTGGGAGGGGAGGAGTTCTTGGGCAGGGTGGAACCGTTCATGCTGACCCTGGAAAGCGGCGCCAACAGCGGTCCGTTCACTATGGAGCATTCGGGGCATGAATTCGTTCTGTGCTTGCGGGGTCAGCTGGAGTACCAGGTGGAAAATAATTCGTTCAGGTTAGAACCGGGTGATACACTGCTCTTCGCGGCAAATTTAAAGCACCGCTGGCGCAATCCGGGAAAAACGGTTACCAACGCGGTGTTTGTGTTGTCCGGGTTTGAGGAAGAAGAGCTGCACGGTGAGGCGCATATTACCCCCTTGCGAGAAGACGATACTCAAGATGAGGAAAGTGAATAGGCCTAATACAGCTCCGGGAACCTGAGCGGTTTACTAAACTTAAAACATTAAATATCGCGACAAACTTACGCTGATTATTAATAAATCAGCGTAAGTTTTTTAAGTCACTGTGGACTGCGTTCTTTTATTGGAGCTAAACGAAGAGTACCTGAGCGTTTTCGCTCAGTTCGAGGAATTCCATTGCGCCGAGTACTTCGGCGCCTTCGACCAGGTCGTCCTTGGTCAGCTTCATCATGTCCATGGACATCTTGCAGCCGTATACGCACGATCCGGCGTCCATGACCATTTCCAGGAACTCGGGCACGGGCGGGAAGTCGAGCTTCTCGATCTCGCGGTTCATCATCCAGGTGGCCGCTGCCGACATGCCGGGAATGACGCCCATGATGGTGGGGATGTGGAACCAGGGGTGCATGTTCGGGTTTCCGACTGTTGAGACGTTGAGCCCGCCCATCTTCTTTTTGGTGATGATGTCCAGGCCCCAGAAGGTGAAGAACAGGTCGCAGTCGATTCCGCTCATGCGGGCGGCGTTGGCCAGGATCAATGGCGGCATGGCCATATCGAGCGAGCCTTTGGAGCTGATGATGGACAGTTTGCGGTTGCCGTTTCCATTTTCCATGTTTGTCTCCTTTCAAACTTTATATTATTGATGGGGTGTGATTTGTGGGGGTATTCAACCCCACAAATCACACCTTCCAGTTAGATTTAGATGCAGCCGGTGGGTTTTTCCAGGCCGGAGATCTTGGCAGCAGTTTTTGCGGGGCCGCCGGGGAAGAGCGCGTACAGCTCTTTGGTGTTGACGTCGGTGGTCTTCGTGATGCGGCGCAGGGTGGGGGCTTCACCGTTGGCATCGAACTCCTGGCGGGCGAAGTTGATCACCACCCAGTGGCGGTCGGTGAGCTCGATGTTCAGGCTCTGTGCGATCGCCTCACCGATTTCGGGCGTCCAGGCGTGGGGGTCCGCCATGTAGCCATCGCCATCAAACTGCACTGTTTCTAAAATATTGCTGGTTGCTTCTATGGTCATTGTTAAATCTCCTTTGTTGATTTGATTATGTTTGTTTTATTCTGTCGTGCTGCCCACGAGGGGCTGTTTATACTAATTTTGAACATCAGTTTCTTTATTCCAGTTCGATCTGTTCCGCTTGAGGCTGGTCGGCCAACACTTTGACCATACCGAGTAAGCGCACCATGCCTCTGCGTACCTGCGGATCGGAGAGTTCGCGCAAGAGGTCCAGAGTGGATACCTTTTCGGGTGTGTCTACGGGGCTTTCGCTTATAGCGCCGATGGCGTTGTTTGCCAGTGCCATAATTTCAGGCTGGGTCATGGATCGTACGGTCTTTAAAATTGTGACGATGTTGTCACCCAGGGCCTGCACATCTTCTTCACTGAATTCTTCGACAACGCGTTCTGCAACCTGCCAACCCTCGCGCGCGAAGTCGAAATATCCCTGGCGCTCCATCACGTCCAGCTTTTCAACAACCTGGTTGAACATGGGTTTGCCCATTAGCTCAAACTCCTCCAGCAGCCCGTGTGCGGACTCTAATCGATCCATCAGTTCAATCAGGAGCGGCGTGTTGCGCAGAAGACGTTTGAGCAGGAAGAGCAGGTCTTCGAATTGGAAGTCGTTACCGATCTCTGCCAGCTCGTCGATCGAAAGTTTGATCATATGATTGACGATGGGGATCATGTCACGCTGCAGTTCTTCGAACTCAAGCTGTCGCTTGCGCTGCGCTTCGACGATCTCGGTCAGGTAATCTATCTTTTGGTTAAGGAGTACCAGATCAGCTTCCATGTCTCGCTCCTATACCCACTTTCCGGCCATGGACATTTGCGATTCGAAGGGCATCTCACCGCCTTTGAGCATGATGTTCCAGTAGATCCAGCGGAAGGACATCTTGCCCCAGTGATTGGCGGCCGACTCCTTGAGCAGAGAGAAGGGGCCAAATCCGGGCAGGGGGAACTTACCGGGCAGCGGTTCGACGTCGTAATTGAAGTCGATCAGGATACCTTTTTCGAAACCCGATTCGATGTAGCAGTTGGCGTGCCCATCGAACTTGGGCTGTGGTTCCAGGCCTTCCATGTGGCGTTGGATATTCTCGATCAGTACGTCCAGCATGAAGTGGGCCACGGAACCGGCTTTGGAGGTCGGGGCGTTGCCGGCGTCGCCGATCACCCACACGTTTTCCCATTTTTTGGACTGCAGGGTGTGCTTGTCGATCGGGATAAAGTTGAGCTCATCACCCATACCTGAGCGTTCGATTACTTCGGCGCCCATATTGGTAGGGATGGTGACCAGCAGGTCGTAGGAGATTTCGCGCTCGTCCCACGAGCTGATCACCTGGCGGTCGCTGTCGACCTGGCCGATGTTGAAATCAGGCTCGAGCAGGACGCCTTTTTCTTCGAGCATGTCTCCCAGGATGGCGGAGGCGCGTGGTTTGGTGAACGCGCCGGGCAGCGGGGTGGCCAAGACCAGCTCGACCTTGTCACGCATGCCCCGTTCGTGGAAGAACCAGTCCGCCAGGAACAGGAACTCCAGGGGTGCCACCGGGCACTTGATGGGCATCTCGGTGATGTTGAGAACCAAACGCCCACCCTTCCAGAACTTGATGAAGCGGCTGAGTGCGGTGGCGCCTTCGATGGTGTAGAAGTCGAAGATGTTCTTGTGCCAGGCGCCGTCTTTTAAGCCATCGGTCTCTTCGGGATGGATTTGACTGCCCGTAGAGATGACCAGGTAATCGTAATTGATGACTTTGCCTTCGCGGGTTAGCTTGACGCGGTTTTGATCCGGTTCGATCAGCTCGATGTCGGACATGATCATCTCGACGTTGCGAGGGATGAAATCGCGCTTGGGTTTGACCACATCGTTGGGTGTGTAGATATCGAAGGGGATGAACAGGAACCCTGGTTGGTAGTAATGGGTCTCATGGCGGTCGACGATAATAATGCGCCATTCGTCGGGGTCGAGCAGGTGGGACATCTTGTTGGCGACCATCGTGCCGCCGGTGCCTGCTCCAAGGATCAAGAAAGTTTTCACAGTAATGCTCCTTCAGTGAGATTTTGTGATAGGTAATCTGCGTTGTTGAACTAAAAAAAAGCCTATGTCCCGGCGGGACCGCGCACCAATTGCGCCTGTGCCTCGAGCTTGTCGTTCAGGACTGCCCGGAGCAGGTCCAGGGCTTGGATCACGCGCTCATCAGCAAGGGTGTAATAAATCGATTGTGCGTCGCGTTCTGCCACCACCAGTCCACGCTCGCGCAGGACCTTCAGGTGCCGGGAAGTAGTGGGTTGGGGGAGCCCCAGGGTCTCAGACAGTTCTGACACATTGAGAGAGTTCTCTTTCAGGGTATACAGGATCAGAATGCGGTTGGTGTCTGCCAGACCGCTGCAGACCTGGGCGTGCAGTTGAGCGATTTCTTCTCTTAAATGGTTATCTAATGTCATTTGATCGTTCCTTGCATGTATTCACCTATTTACATATACGACAATAACGCCAGAAATATAACAAGGGTCAGGCTGTTTATATAGTGACAAGTGTCACAATCGATATGTGACAAATGTAACAAGACAATCTTGGTTCTATTTATCTTGTGTGGTTTTAGGGAGGGTGGATAACAAATTAAATCATAAAGGCTGTCTAAAAACTACGGCTATGTCTTTCTGAACGGAGTGAAGAATCTCCGATTTAGCTTTGGAGACCCTTCGTTTCACTCAGGGTGACAACCTTCTGGGACAGCCCCAATAACGCTAAATATTTTTTTACTTTCAGTTGCGTGCGCGTTGTGACCGGGTTTTTATGGTTCCTCCCCGTCCGGATGGCACTCCATGCACCTGCCAGCAATATCATAGATACCATCTTCGGCGTGATTTTCTTCTGTCTTCGCTTCATTATGGCATTGGTAGCAGTAAACATTTTTTTGGTCCCCTGGTGGCAGTTCGAACATGCACCATCCGATCCGCCGTGGTCCATCGGGAAGCGGTGCCCGCTGACATTTTCTTTATCCCAACCGTTCGTGTTGTGGCACCTGGAGCACTGCCCTGACCAGTGTCCTCCCGGAGGTGTATCGGCAGGATTTACAATCCGTGTACCCGCTGTGATTGAATTGGGCATTGGTCCAATTATTTGTGTTGTGGCAGCTGCTGCACTGACCCGAGTAATGGCCTGGGGGTCGTGTGTGACACGATTGGCAGTCTCTGCTGCTGCTGTGGTCTGGTTTTGCACCTTGCCAGGAGGAAGTATTATGACAGCTGCTGCACTGACCCGAGTAATGACCTGATGGTCGTGTGTGACAGAATTGGCAGTCGCTGCTGGCGCTGTGGTCTGGTTTTACCCCCTTCCATGATGTTGTATCATGGAAGCTGCTGCATTGCCCCGTGTAGTGATTTGAGGGTCTCGTGTGGCATGATTGGCAATCCGTAGCGCCGGCCGCCTGGTGGTTAAAATTCGCTGGTATCCATCCGCGGGTGTTGTGGCATTTGGAACATAAAGCGTTGTAATGTGAATTCGGTTTGTCGCCTGCATGGCACGACCTGCAGTCCAGGTTTCCGCTTCCTGAATGCGAGAATTTCCAACTGCTTGGCTTATGGCAGTCCGAACATTCTCCGCTTGAGTGCCCGGGCGGGCGGTTGGGGTTATGGCATGTCTGGCAATCAGCGAACAGGCTGGAACGATGGTTATAAACCGCTGGAGTCCAATTTGATTGGATGTGGCAGGCTGAGCACTGAAAGGTGAAATGCCCATCCGGGCGCGTGTTCTCATGACATGACTGGCAGTCCGTGGATGCGTCCGACGCATGGGCAAAGTTGATATCCAGCCAGTCTCCCGGAGAATGGCAGGCGGAGCACTGTTCTTGATAGTGATCGTCTGGCTGTGTATCGCTGTGACACCCTTCGCACATGATAAACACAGGTTTTGTGTGGTCCACCTGTGTTTGAGACCATAGACCGGGTTCGTGACATGCGGAACATTCAAAATCTGTGTGTTTTTTCGGAAGCTGGCGCTGGTGGCAAATTGAGCACTACTCCCCAAAATCGTGGCATGCAACATATCTGGGGGGATAATGCAGCTCCTCGGGCTCAGGACTTATAGAACCGGCGGCGAACGTAAGGGTGCTGTAGATGTTTGTCCCCCGGTCAGGACGGCTCTCGACGGCTGCTCTCGCCTGGTCCAGCGACTGGATGATTGCTTAGGAACGCTCCACGCCTGGTTGCCTGTCCTGTTTCTGGGAATTGGTGCTATGATTATGTTTCTCATAATTGCTGTGACAGTAGAGGTCTTGAAGGAGATTTTCAAAACTGAGATTGACCGATGAGGATGAAATACCAAAAGAGCCTACAATGAAGGACAGAACTGCAGACTTGGCCCGGTCGATCACAAAGACTGGCAGCAAGCAAACCTATTACACAGCACGCTTGATGGTGGACAAAGACCTCGCGGATGATTTCTGCCGGGCCTATGCCTACTTCCGTTGGACCGACGATATGGTCGATGTGCCAACACCGGTCGATTTATATCCATCGAAAGATGTGTCTGATCGATCTACTGATGAGTGCATTACCTTCATAAGGCGGCAGCGGACGCTGATTGATCGGCTGTATGAAAATGAGTCGCCTGGCGAACTGGCGCCAGAAGAGGAGATCCTTGCGGGCCTCATCAACCACGACAGAGGAGAGAACAGCGGTCTGCAATCCTTCATACGCAATATGTTTGCCATCATCGAGTTCGATGCACACCGCAAGGGGCGCCTCATCAATGATGGTGAGTTGATGTGGTACTCAGAGCATCTGGCGCAGTCGGTGACCGATGGCTTGTTGTATTTCATCGGTAATGGACACCCCCACTCAGACACCGAAGAGCAGTATCTGGCAGCCTATGCCGCCCACATCACTCATTTACTGCGCGATATGCTGCCGGACATTGCTGATGGGTTCATCAATATTCCCGTCGAATACCTGGAGGCACACGGCATCAGTCCGCAAGATGTGGACAATCCTTCATATAAAGCCTGGGTGCGAGGCCGTGTGGAACTGGCGCGGGAATATTTTCGCGAAGGTAAACGCTATTTGGACGAACTGGACGTTTTACGGACCAAAATTGTTGGTTATTGGTATTGCGCCCGATTTGAAGATGTCCTGGATGCAATTGAGAACGATGGTTACCTCCTGCGAGCGGAGTACGAAGAGCGCCCCAAAATATGCACGTGGCTAAAAATGTCCTGGTTGGGTTTCACGATCACGGTGCGGCACATTATTGACATGTTTTTGTAGAATCTGATAATAAAAATAACAGACGTCGCAGGTATCCAGCCGCTTAAATCCATTGCAAAGAGCTAACTTCTTGTATCGTCTAGTAGTAGTCCACATCTATCTCTATCTCGTGAGCTAAATTCACCAAGTAAATCCCCAATTTTGATGATGACTTTTCCAGCCGATTGCTCTATGATCATATCAGACCAAGATGATAGTTTGTATGGCTGAGAAACCTCATGAATATTTTATTGATCGAACCAGCTAAGGCACAGCGGACCATCGGTGGTGAGGATGTTTTCCTTTATGAACCATTGGCGTTGGAGTACATTGCCGCGGGCGTCGGCAAGTACCACGAAGTGAGGATCATCGACATGCGGCTGGATAAGGATCTGCGAGGAGTGGTCGAGCAATTTGTACCTGATGTCGTGGGCATCACATCGTACACCGTACATGTAAACACCGTCCGGAAGCTCTTTGCCCAGATCAAGTTGTGGAATCCCAGTGTGCTCACCGTCGTTGGAGGACACCATGCGACTGTCGCACCTGAGGACTTCGTTTCGCCCGACATTGACCTCATCGTGATGGGGGAAGGTGTTTACTCCTTTAAAGACATCGTTACCCGGTTCGAGAATGGAGAGAGCTATGAAGGAATTCCAGGAATCGCGTTCGTCAAAAACGGCGCTTTCTTCAAGACAAAGCCGGAGATTGTGAACGATTTAGACATCTTCCCACTCCCGGATCGAAGTCTTACGTCAGGGTATCGATCCCGGTATTTTTCGGAATGGATGAAACCCCTGGCTTCGCTGCGAACTTCGAAGGGCTGCCCCTATCGCTGTAAGTTCTGTGCGTTATGGAAGCTGGCCGGGGGGCGCTACCTGAAAAGACAGCCGGAAAAAGTGCTCGAGGAACTGGCGGATCTGCATGAAGAATTTGTGTTTTTCGCTGATGACGAGTCGCTGGTGGATGCTCCCAGGATGAAAACTCTCGCCAGGTTGATTAAAGAGTCGGGTATCCAGAAGCGATACTTTCTCTATGGGCGCAGTGACACGATCGCCCGTAATCCTGACCTGCTCGAACTGTGGCGCGATGTGGGATTGGAGCGGGTTTTTGTCGGGTTGGAATTTTTCCGAGATGAAGATCTGGTGGACATTCGCAAAGGTTCGACGCTGCGCGACAACGAACGCGCTGTAAAAGTGCTGCAAGGTCTGGGTGTTGACATTTATGCATCGTTAATCGTGCGACCTGAGTTCACCAGGTCTGATTTCTCGGCTTGTGCTCAGTACTGTCGTGATCTGGAACTGGACTTTGCCACCTTCGCAATGCTGACGCCCCTGCCGGGCACCGATTTCTATCACGAAGTCAAGGATCAGATGATTACGCACAATTATGATTATTTTGACTTCATTCACACATTGCTGCCTACAGATCTCCCCCTTAAAGAATTTTACGAAACCTATTTTGATCTCTATCAAAAGGCGATCCCGCTATCTAAGCGGCTTAATATGATGCGCAGGATGAAGTTGAAAGATATCCCCCAAATGTTAGTGAATTCAACTCGGACATTTTACAACCTCAGAAATGCCTACCAGGACTACGATCAGTTATAGAAATAGCCTAAATGAAACCATACGCTAATTTATCCCGCCTGGGCCAACTGCGCCGGATCCGGAAGCTGGCAAAAACCGCCCTGGAGGCCTATGGTATGAGGGGGGCACGCCTGACTTTTTTGCGGTATTTTGCTAACATCACCTACCGCGTTGATGTGCGCGACCCGGTCACATCCGGAGAGGCTCCTGGTCCTTATATACCCAACCGCTACCTGCTGCGAGTTCTGCTCTCAAATCACTGGGAATATGCCATGGGAGAAATGACCTGGCTGGCGGCATTAAGCCGGGATGCGGGTTTACCAGTACCCGCTCCAATCCCCACCCTGGATGGCGAGCTGCTTACGCGGGTTGCCACACCTGGTGTGCCCGAGGGACGCATTGTTTCGCTAATGAACTGGGTCGATGGGCGTAGGCTTACCGCCGGGTTGCTTCCAAATCAGTACATGGACTGGGGCGCGATGGTAGCCCGGCTGCACGCGTTTGCGGCAGGCTGGCAGCCCCCCGAGGGGTTCAAGCGCTATATATGGGACTGGGAAGGTTTGTTAGGCGGGCGAGGATTTGGTTGTACCGTTGAAGAGCTGGTGGCTTCCATGCCGGAATATCTGCGGGAACCCTTTCAGGCCGTGTCGGATGAAACTCGGGAAGTGATGCTTGCCCTGGGCAAAGGAGCGGACGTTTACGGCATGGTGCACGGGGATATGTACCCGGACAACATACTTTTTAAAGGCAGCCAGGTGTACCCAATCGACTTCGAGGATTGTGGTTTTGGATACTGGTTGTGGGATATTGCGGTAGCGCTTTGCCAGCAGCCCTGGACTAAGACGTGGAGGTGGCAGCGCGAGGCGTTTCTCGAAGGTTATGCCCAGGTCCGCACGCTGCCCGAGTCGCAGCTCCGGCACCTCGATCTGTTCATCGCAGCCCAGTATGCGACCGGGATCTTGTGGGCGTCTCAATTTATCCTGGACGAACCGACCAGGCGGGCTGAACACGTGGCCTGGCGGGATGAGAGCGCAGCCTTGATGATGAGTTATTTCGACCGGTGATGTTTAAATTTATTGTACTCATCACAGTCCTGATTTTTACCATGGGCGCCAGTGCTGCCTGCACTTCGACGGGGCCAACCGCTATTGCAACAGCATTAATCGAAGAAGCATCGCCCACGCTCACTCCAACCTCACAAGCAAGCGTACAAATTCGGATTCTATTCATTGGCAACAGCTACACCTTTTACAACGACCTTCCGGGTACATTGGAGAAGCTGATGCGCTCAGGTGGATATCAGGTGGAAGTGAGTAGTTCAGCTTTTGGTGGTTGGAGTCTTTCGGAACACTTAGCATCATTTGAAACAATCGAAAAAATCGAGGAGAATGATTGGGATTACATCGTTCTGCAGGAGAAGAGCGTGGTCTCCGATCCTGAAGATGAGATGTATCCCGCGGTCCGGGAACTTGACAGGCTGATCCAGAACGCAGGTGCTGAGACGATTTTGTTCATGACTTGGGGGCGCGAAAACGGTTTGGCCAGCGCAGGATTTCCCGATTTTAAATCGATGCAGGTAAATATAAGTAACAACTACATAAATATTGCTGATGAATTGAGCTTGTCGGTGGCACCGGTGGGTACAGCATGGCAAACTGTAATCACTTCGGAAAATAATCCGGGTCTCTGGGACAATGACGGGAGCCATCCCAACCCGTTTGGCACTTATCTGGCTGCGTGCGTGTTCTACGCATTGTTTACCGGAGAAAGCCCGGAAGGATTGGCCTTTACCGCGCAATTACCTCAAGAAACCGCTCGATTATTACAACGTGCTGCATTCGACACGCTGTTGAACTCGCGGTGGATATCGCCATCCTGCAGTTCTTCCTGGAGAACCGGGTGAAACTCATCTTAGTGGAGGATCAATATGCAAAAGGGATCTATGCTCGAAGCAGAACGCCGGCACCTCGAGCGCGCGGTGGGACCCATCCTGCAGCGCTACAACGATGGGGAGATCGACCTGGATGACATCATCGAGGAGCTGACCCCGGTGCGCATGCGGCTGAGCGCCATATCCTGCCAGTTGAAGGAAAATGCAGACCCTATTAAAATTTAGGAGGTTTAAATGGAGGCACAAGGTTTTCGAAAATTCTTAGGGGAGATGGAAATATCCGAAGACGAGATTTTTGCTTCAATCGAATTAGCCGAGAAGTTCGAAGATTATGTCAACGATGCCGGGCGGTCAACGCCGGTCAAAGGTGATGTCACTGGCTTTTCTACACAGTTGATCGACGAAGGGACCAACACCCTGGCCAATTTTTACGCCCTGGCTCGTTACGGGCGTTTCATCGGGAGCGTTGCTGTTTACGTAGACGTTTTGGACCTGCTGGATGGCGGCGAGGCGATGGGCAACCTGCACCAAAAGATTGGCGAAGTCCTGGGAGAAGAGAGGCGGGACGTTGTTTTTGAGGGGATAAACCTGCCCTCGATGGGCATGCCCAACCGGGATAAAGTTGTGGTCAACCAACAGGTGATGACCCGCCTGGAGGAAGTTGCCGGTCCCGGTGAGTGTGACCAGATATTTTCTGACAGTCTGCGTGACCTGGAGGTCGCCTGGTATGAAGACGATAAAAAGCTCTACCATGAGTGCGGTAGCATCGACGGATTTTTGGATAAGAGCGCCCAAAATTTCATCGCCCAGTTGGAAAAGATCCGAGACGAAGGCGGGTTGTTTTTCTCCCAGGAGATCACCGATGAAGTCGTGGACTTTGTGAAGGACGATCCGCTGATCGCCCGCGGCGCCCGCGAAGGCGATATCCTCTACGAGGTCAAAATCCCCCACCAGACCGTGGAATTTCTAACCGAGGGCGACGCACAGAAAAAACGCTACTACTACTGCCATTGTCCCTGGGTCAAGGAATCCCTCAAAAACGGGCCTTCCGACATCCCGCCTCGCTTCTGCGACTGCTCCGCCGGTTTCCACAAGAAGCGCTGGGAAGTGATTTTCGGTCAACCCCTGGAAGCCGAGATCGTCGAGTCGGTTCTCAAGGGCGACGACCGCTGTAAGATCGCCATCCATTTGCCAGTGGGAATTGGCAGATAAATCAATTCTGGCGAAGGTTATTAAACGAAGTGCGATGTAAGGAGTTTGGTAATGCATTTCCATCTCTTACATCGCACTATTTTTGTTAATTCAGCGGCTTCCGTCCGGTGACCTTGGCGCTGAACACGGTCTTGCTGATATCGACCTCTGTCATGTCCTCTGAATCTTCCACTTCGATCAGTTCCGCACCTGTGCCATCGTTCATAACGATCATCCGTTTGCCTTTATGACGGGCATCTTCGAGCTGGGCTTTGAGTTCGGGATCGAGTGAATCCACCGCCGATTCGATTATATCTTTGTCCCAATAAACGGGTTTGAGCTGCACGTCGACGAAACCTGCTGCCTCGATGGCGCCAACGTAATCCTTGACCTCCATAGCGCCCGCCACACAGCCGGCCCACTGGCTCAAGTTATCCTTGATGGCATTAGGTAATGGTCCATCCGTGACGATGTCGCTGACCGCCAGGCGACCTCCGGGCTTCAGGGCGCGGAAGGCTTCGCGGAAGACCTGCGGTTTGTCGGGGCTCAGGTTGATCACGCAGTTGGAGATGATCACATCGGCGGTGTCGTCTGGGATCGGCAAATGCTCGATCTCGCCCAGGCGGAACTCGACGTTATCGGCGTCCAGGTTCGCTTTGTTCGTGCGCGCCCGATCGATCATGGCGGGAGTCATGTCCACGCCGATCACCTTGCCAGTCGGCCCGACTTTTTTGGCCGCCAGAAAACAATCGATCCCGCCGCCCGAGCCCAGGTCCAGCACGGTCTGGCCTTCCTCGAGGGACGCCAGGGTGACCGGGTCCCCACAGCCCAGCGAGAGATCTGTCACTTCCTGGGGCAGCGTGTCGACATCGGGGTCCTGGTAGAGCTTCGCCACGGTCTCCAGCTGGGCTGTGTCCTCTGAACCACAGCAGGAACTATCAGAGGGCGAGCAGCCGCAGTTGGCATCTGATCCGGGCTGGTATTCTTCGGCGACTTTACCATAGCGCTCGCGGACAAAGGGGCGAACATCAATTTGATCTTCTTTTATTACTGGTGTTGACATTGTTAATCTCCTTATGTATTCAAATATTTATATGTGTCGATATGTTATGCTAAAAAAACACTTGATCAAGCGTTAATTTCCGGTACTTCTATGGATAACGTGACTTGCTGCTCCGGAGCGAAATTTTCGGCGACCTGGCAGCAGCCCTGGGCTAATCGCTGCTGGTCGATGGTGTAGAGCACCTGCTTGCCGCGCCGTTCGGACCGTACCAACCCCGCATTCTTGAGGATCTTCAGGTGGTGCGACACGGTCGGTTGGGCGACATCCAGCGCGTCGACGATGTCTCCGACGCTGACCAACTGGCAGCAGCACATGGCCATAATCTTCTGCCTGGTCTCATCGGCCAGCGCTTTGGCGAATTCTACTGTGTCTATGGAAAAAATTACCGTTTTCATATCGATATCCGTCTATCTGTTGGTTATTCTAATCGAAGTTTATCTATATGTCAAGGGAAAAGAAAAATTAATTAGGCACCCCCCTCAGATTGTTCGAGCTTACTCAAGGCAGCCCGGGCCAGGATTAGCTTTTTGTAGATCCGTGCCATCTTTTGAGCGTCTTCTTTTTTGAATGCCTTAAGTAGGTCTCCCTCAAGCTCAGCCACCAGGAGACGGGGATAATAGTCCAACATTTCTTTAAGATGAGCCAGAACGATTTTACCGGTCACGACAGGGTGGTTGTTTGTGACATTAGCATCGGGAAACTGCAAACCGTGTTCCAGCTCAATTTCCAGTCCTTGCTGAAATTGTTCGATCGGAATTTGTTCTGCTTCTGCCCCAACAAGCGCCTGGATAATTCGTGCTTCTTCAAGCTGTATTTTTGTATCTTTAAGTGCAGTCCAATCACGGATGCCCAATTCCTGGCAGGCACGCTGGACTTCTTCCTTAGTAATAAAATCATCTATGTTCATAGTTTCTCCTCACAGTCATTATACCATTCCCAGCCGTCATTTGTAATAATTCACAAGTGAATGCAGGGAATTAACCACATGTCAAATTAAAATAATTTCACCTTTCCAGCTTGTATCGTCTGCGGCACTTTATGCTTTACATTTTCTCCGAAAGTGTCACCAGGCATCATGGACTTTTCCAATCGCCGGGAAAGCATCAGCGTTTTTTTTGTGTATAACAGAATGATGCCCAATTTAAAAGAAAATGTCTATAGGTAGAAATCACCGCAACAAGGTTGCATAATAAATGGCGGCGATAATGTGTATAAAGGAAGCCGTGAAGAGCACCAATCCGATTGGGAGGTGAACGGTGTGCCAGAGCGCCAGCAACCGGCGAGCAACCGCCAGGGACGCAATCTGCCTCTGCAGCACCTGCTGTCGCTGCAGCAGCTTTTCAATTTGATCAAGCTGGGAGCGCAAACCCGGATCAACCTGTCGTTTCATCCACCACCACCGGATCCGTTCGCGCCAGCTTATCCGGGGCCTGGCGAGGATGAGGGCGGCTGCCTGTGAGGGCTGGTAGACCGATCCCAATCTTTCTGTGATGGTGTAAGCAAGCTCCGGTTGAGTTGAGATTTGATCGTTCAGGTCAGCCTGAATCGAATCAAGCTCACCCGTGATCTGATATGTTTCCAATGCCACCCCGTCTGCCGTGCGAGGAACTGATGTGTAAATGTATCGGCCAATAAATCCACTCAGGACGATGATCACCGTCAGTATCAAGGTTACGCCGGCGATCCCACTGAATTTCCAGGAAGTGTGCAGTAAAACCATGTACGGGCCAACAATTCCGGTAAAGATGTGGAAATTTAGCCACTGTGACATGCGACCCCAACGGGCCTTGCGGCTTCGCTTACGAACCGAGTACAGGATCTCGGTCATCAGCATCAAAATGAAGCCTACGACACCCATCATGTGACCGTATAATTCGCGGGCAGGAGGAACACCATCTAAGCGTATGAACATATATGCATAAACCAGGGTGATCAACAGGATGGCGAAAAATGCCGCCCACAATTCATGGTTACGACTCTGCATCAGTCAACTCTTCTGGCATGATGTCCACATATCGGCCACAAGATCCCCGATTGGTGCACCAGGCTGCAGCAGCCCTTCACGATATGCTGTGATGTCTACTTTCCTGGCAACCAGATGCTGTAATGGTCTGGATAAGGTTTGGTCTCCCATTACAACCGCACCCACTAATGTATGCTGGCCGACCAGCACACGCAGCCGGTTTACATCAAAATCAGACTGGGCTGCGATCGCCTCCGGCAGTTGACGCCAGGTTTCACTATCCCCCCTGGCAATCCCTACCAGGTCTTTGTCAACACCTTTACCCACCGTGCCGATAATCGTGGTCGTTAAATTTGCCAGCCGGGTAACGTTGAAAGGAACAGGTTTACGATACGTATGGTTCTCTCCTGCCATGTTTAAACCGGCAACCGTCCCCTGGTTTCGTGCGAGCCCCCACAAGCTGTCCAGCACATACGAACCGCTAACAGGATCATACACCTGGGCGACATCACCAGCGGCGTAGATATCCGGTTCGCTGGTTTGCAGTCTCTCATTAACTATAATGCCGCGATCCGTCTGAATTCCACAGTCTGCGGCTAACTCCTTATGCGGCCGAATCCCTACCGCAACAGCCACCATGTCACTTTTTATCTCGTGACCATCCCTGGTTCGCACGGCTGCAACACGACCACGTTTTGTCAAGATTTCTGCTAATTCTGTGTGATAATGAATTTTCACCCCCTCTTCCTGCAGGCGATTTTCGACTACTCTGGACTCTGTCTCGTCCAATACGTTGCTCCAATAGCGGTCACCGCGCAGGAAATAATGTACCTTCACCTTCCTGGCAACCAGGCCCTCCACGATTTCCAGTGCAGTGATACCGCCGCCCACGACGATCGCTCGGCGGGCTTTACGAGCAATCTTGATAATAATCCGGGCGTCCAATATATTATCTAGCTTCACCACCCCCAGCGCGTCACTGCCTGGTAAATTCAACGTGGCAGCCCGCGCTCCTGTTGCCACTAATAATCGGTTGTAAGGTATCGCTTCCCCGTTTTGCAGTTCGATCTTATGTGATTCAGGATGCAGCCTGAGCACGCGCTCGCCCACGCGCTCCACATCCAGCCGTTGGAAATCGGCCTCAGTAAAGGGATACAGTTGGCGTTCCACTAACTCACCTGTCAGGAAATACGCAAGCCCAGGTCGGGAATAATAGCCTTCAGGTTCGTCGCTGATGAGGTGTATTTTCCCGGACGGATCTATCCTGCGTATCCCTTCGACAGCAGCAATCCCTGCCGCGCCGCTCCCGATTACCACATAATTCATCATAAACTTTTACTCGTTTAAGGGGAATAATTCTGTGCGTTCAAACTGCAAAACCCCTCGCGGGCATCTTGCAACGCACTCACCACAGGTCAGGCAATGGCTGTCATTAATGCTCTCGCCACGCCACGCGTGGCGACGCACATCAATGTTGATGGGACAGTTGTACGAACATATCCCGCATTCTACACAGCGAGATGAATCAGGCACCACGTGACCGGCTGTCAGCGCCTGGCGCTTGGTCGCTTCCTCTTTAAATAATCCTCTAAAATCCATAAATGATCTCAACGCTTGCCTGAAAGTAGATATTCATTCAGCCAATTGGATATGCAGCACCTGTCTTCAAGGGTTCAATCATCGCCTTTATCTCCTGTCGGATGACATTCGCGGCAGCGCCCAGCAATATCAAAAATGCCATCTTCGGCGTGGTGCTCTTCCATTTTTGCTTTGTTGTGACAGACATAACAATTGACGGAGGTATTGGTGCCATTGTGGCAGGCTGAGCAATTTCCATCGGCATCGCCATGATCCATTGGGAACCTGTGCCCATTGACATTCACATTGCCCCAGCCGTTGGGGTTATGACATTTCGAACACTGCCCCGCCCAGTGATCTGCCGGACTGGTGTGACACGAATTACAATCAGTGGCTCCCGCTGCACCGTGATTGAACGTGGCGTCTCCCCAGTTGCTTGTATTATGACACGCCGAACATTGACCCGATGAATGGTTACCCGGACGATCATTTGCATGGCAAGACTGGCAATCGGTTGCACCGGCTGCCTGGTGATTGAAGGTCGCGTTTCCCCAAATTTTCGTGTTATGACAGGCGGAACACTGACCGTTAAAATGGTTGGCAGGTCTGTTTTTGCTATGGCAGGATTGGCAGTCGGTCGCACCGGCTGCCTGGTGATTGAAGGTCGCGTTCCTCCAATTTGTCGGGCTATGGCATGCAGAACACTGACCACTGAAATGGTTGGCTGGTCTGTCATCCTTATGGCAGGATTGGCAGTCGGTCGCACCGGCTGCCTGGTGATTGAAGGTCGCGTTCCTCCAATTTGTCGGGCTATGGCAGGCAGAACACTGACCGTTGAAATGGTTGGCTGGTCTATCATCCTTATGGCAGGATTGGCAATCGGTCGCACCCGCTGCCTGGTGATCGAAGCTGGCAGGTATCCAGGCAGAGACAGTGTGACAGGCAGAACATATGCCTTTGTAATGTCGTGCCGGCTTATCCTGCGTATGACAGGTGAGACAATCTTTCTCCTGGGCCAGACTGTGATCAAAGTTTATCTCTGTCCATATCGTAGATAAATGGCAGGTAGAACACTGGCCTTCAAAATGCAAATCTGGCTTTTCATCTAAATGGCAATCCGTGCACTGGTCGGGCGTACCCGCATACTGACCCATTTCGTGGCAGCTCTGGCAGCTTATTAACGCATGTTTTCCGGAAAGCGGGAAAAATTCGTGTTCAGCCCCCGGGCTGCCTGGTGGAAAATCCACAGTCTGTGGATCGACAGCGTTCTGGTCAACCCCTTGGGCCCCGGACTCAGTGGCAGCAGTAGCCATCGCGTCGATCGCGGCGCTGCTGACTGGCGGTTGGGACGACTGGTCTTGCGCTTGTTGTGGCGCTGCGAGCATGGCAATCAGGGTCGTAATTTTGGCTAGCAGTTCATCGAGGAGTCCGGGCGACTCAGAAGGCACGACTGAGAGGGATAACAGGGTACGTTCAACGTCGCCCAATATAGCCATCATTCGTACTTTCAAGTAACTCAGATCGGCCAACGGAACATTGGCAAGCGCGCCGATAGAGAGGTCCAGGATTTCATCCAGCGCATCCAGGGCTGCCGATTCATCCTCGGTGCCGGTCACAGCGGAAAGATCATTGTTACGCCTTTCTAACAGGTTTAGATAATACAATGCCCGGTCTGTAGGATTGACGATAAGAAGGGCGCGCTTCTGTTCGGTAAACGCCTGCAGTGGAAAGATGGCGTCCCCTGGACGAAACGGCCCCACGTGTGCCAGCGTTAAGCCAGCACTGGACACTAAGATGACCAACATTAAGACCACCGGAACAGCAAATAATAAAAATCGCCTCATACCGACCTCACCCAGATAAAAAATCTTTCATCAATAACGACTAATTTGTGAATGTTTTTTCCCAATTCCGTTCAATCATTTTCTTCCAAGCCTGTTGGGTGGCATACAGCACAATCCTCCAACTCGCTTGATGTGATACCTTCCTCCAGATGCTCTGATCGTATCTCAATTGGTTCATGCTCGTGGCAACCATAGCATGTATAAACCGAGTAGGCTGCCTCATGGCAAGTTTCGCAGGACACCTGGCCCTGGTCGCCGTGATCTAATGGGAAAGCGTGATAGCGCAGTGTGGCAGGTGCCCAGGCTGTCGTGGAATGGCAATTCTGACACTGCAAGCCAAAGAAGCCGCTGTGGATTTCCGGTTCGGCATGGCAATCAACACATTCTCTGGATAAACCCATAAATTCATTCCCAGGGTGGCAAGACAAACATTCGAGTCCGCTATGTGCGCCATCTAATTGGAAGAAACGTGAATGGTCGAAGTCGCTCATGCGGTCAACACCATCGTGGCAATCCAGACAGCCAGAACCAAATTGCGCTGTGTGTTCATCCATGAATCCGGCCCCATGATCTCCCCGGGAATGGCAATCTATACAAACCTGAGGTTCGAATTCTCGGATATTGCCCTGGTGACAGCCTGCACAGGGAATTGATCGCCCATCGAAATCTGTGGCGTGTAGGGCAAGCGTAAATTGCGTATTTTCATTGTGGCCGAATGCCTCGCCATCCCAGCTCGCAGGTGTCCAACCAGCGGTGCTGTGGCAGCCTGTACAGTCAGCAGAGAACGAGTTTCTGTGTACTTCTGGTTCAGCGTGGCATCGGAAACAATCCTTGGGCGTTTTTCTGAACATTTCGACTGATGGCTCCTCACCGCTGGTTCCGCCGGACAATGACTGATATGAGTTCATACTTTCACTGGAATGGCATGCCGCACAGGACAGCTCACTATGGTAGTCCTCCAATGGAAAGGACGTTGCAGCGTGATCAAATCTCGTCATGCGATCCAGACCATCATGACAGCCCAGGCAGTTGTGCCCAAAATCCTGCTGGTGGGTATTCATAAAACCTGAAACATTGCCGGCGTGGCAGTCCGCACATTTTTCCATAGATACGTCAAACCGTTCATTGACCTGGTGGCAATCCCGACAATCGATCAGATGTGCCTGGTAATCTAACTGGTGCCACACAAGAGAATAGTCGGTTACTGAGTGATCGTACTTATCTAAAGCACTCGAGAGCATGTCAAAATCTTGTCCATTGTGATCTTCATGGCATTCCATACACAAATTTACCTGCTCGACGACTCCATGCGAGCCAGTTCTGGCTGCGATTTGCTGAGCTATATTATCGTGGCAATCCAGGCAGAGCACATCCATTGTGGTCTTGAGCGGTGCATGGCAGCGGGTGCAGTTGCGCTCAAAAGCAGCATGTGAAAAAAAACCATCTATCGACAGCCCATCCTTTCCTCGGGCGCTGAGACGCCCGGGGCTGAAGGCTGTACCGCCAGAACGCCAGAGTATCACGGCCAGCCCGGATAGTAGGATGGCCGTCATCACGATACCTAGTGTTGAGAGCAAGGGATGCTGTCTTTTCATTCTGTGATTCCGATATGCGTAAACTCTTCCGGGATCCAAATATCAGGAATTGCGATAACCAGGGTGCCTCGTGGGAACCCCCATCGCCCATAATGGTCAGGTGTACTAGTGTATGCACCTGAACTGTCCCTGAATGACCCAACAAAGTAACGACCTGTATATTATCATTTACATCCGTCTTGAGCAATATAGAAAAGTTGACAATGTCCATATAATAAGACGCAATACAGTCCTTAATGTGACGGTCAAACTGCCCCAATTGTGATAAAGTATCATTTTATTGGGATTCTGAGCCTCAAATTAAGTCCAGTTGGCAGTTCCATTGATGGGACCACGAACTACACCTTGCAGTTCCTAGAACGTCAAGGAATCTTGCCAAATCTAAAATGAATGATTACTTAGAGAAAAGACCTAATTTTTAGGACCATTGATACCCCAACGATTGCTGGCCCGAAATCTATACTTCTTTCAGCAAGATGAAAACTATTTTAATGAAATTCGCTCAAATGGTTAGGTGACAGCTTTTGACTTAATGTACGTCTACGCTATTGAATGAGAGGGGTTCCCATCGATACGTCATTTCTGTACCGAACACCTGGTTTCTTGAGACAAGAATAATAGTTGAAGCAATTTATTAATCTGTTGTCTCTAAACGTTTTCATCAAGCAGACTGGGCTGGGGATGGCTCCAATTCATTCCTGAAGTACCGCCGCTTGAGGGCGAAGGCTACGTTAACCAATCCAATCATGATGGGCACCTCGACCAGGGGACCGATCACGGCTGCAAATGCGGCTCCGGAGCTGATCCCAAAAACCGCCACGGCAACCGCGATGGCCAGCTCGAAGTTATTGCTGGCTGCGGTGAAAGATATGCTGGTTGTTTTTGCATAATTAGCCCCAATTCTGTGACCCATCCAAAAACTCACCAGGAACATGACGATGAAGTAAATTATCAGTGGGATGGCAATTCGAACCACATCAAGCGGGATCTGGACGATCAGGTTGCCCTTCAAGCTGAACATTACCACAATTGTGAAGAGCAGTGCGATAAGCGTTAACGGGCTGATGCGTGGTACGAATTCTCTTTCGTACCATTCCTTGCCCTTGGAGCGGATCAGGAAAAAGCGCGTCAAAAAACCAGCGATCATCGGGATGCCAAGGTAAATAAACACGCTTCGAGCGATTTCACCGATGGTAATATTCACCACGCTGCCTTGCAGTCCAAATAACGGTGGCAGCCTGGTGATAAAGATCCAGGCAAAGACGCTGTAGAACAATACCTGGAACAGGCTGTTAAACGCCACCAATCCGGCAGCGTATTCAGCGTCGCCTTTGGCCAGGTCGTTCCAGACGATCACCATAGCAATACAGCGCGCCAGCCCGATCATGATCAACCCGGCCATATAATCAGGATGATTTGGTAGAAAGATAATGGCCAGCAAAAACATCAGGACCGGACCGACTACCCAATTCAGGAAAAGTGAAGTCCCCAGGATTTTCCAGTCACGAAAGACATCGCCTAATTCCTCATAGCGAACTTTTGCCAACGGCGGGTACATCATCAAAATCAACCCTATGGCGATAGGGATGTTGGTGGTCCCGACCTGGAACTGGTTGATGAAGGTTTCTGTGCCAGGCAGAAAATAACCCAGACCGATACCGACCGCCATCGCCAGGAAAATCCACAGCGTTAAATATCGGTCCAGGGGTGATAGCTTCTTTGTCACGCTTGCTGATTGGGGTGTTGAGTTAGGTACTGTGTCACTCATTATTACGTTTGTCCTGAATTTGCTTCTGTTCCTGAATTATGCGGTCATACTGGCATCTGCCAGCCATGTGGTCACTTCCGCCTGGCTTGGCACTCGACCCGAGCAGACAACATTGCCGTTGATGACCAGACCCGGGGTGGAGAGAACGTCATACTGCATGATTTCCCCGTAGTCGGTCACCTTGGTGATCTCGGCTTCCACCCCAATATACTCCACCGCTTGCTGAGTGATTTGCTCCAATTTACTGCAGTTGGCACAACCGGGTCCTAATACTTTGATGTCTAACATTTTTGCTCCTTGTTAATATTTATAGGACTTACGCAGTTCAGGGTTGCCGGGGGTGTGGTGGGGCGGTTTTGCCTCCCCACCACATCCCCGAAGCCTGCCCAATTGCGTAACTTCTAATTTATTAGATAGCAGCCAGCGTCATGCCGAAGATATAGCCGGACAGTGTGGCGAAAACGGTCACCAGCGAAACGTACACAATTGTCTTCCGCCGGCCCAGGATTTTGCCGGTGACCAGGATGCTCTGCAGCGAGAGCGCCGGGTCGGCGATCAGGTAAGCCAGCAGGGGACCCTTGGCCATGCCAAGCTCCATAAACATGCGTGCGATGGGTACCTCCACCAGCGTCGGGAAGTACATGAACACCCCGAACAGCACCGCGATCAGGTTGGCCCAGATCGTGTTTTGACCGGTGAGGGTCTGGATCAAGCTTCCAGGGATGATGACTTTGACCACGCCAGCCAGGAAGACGCCCAGCACCAGCAGCGGGAAAATCTGCTTGACGAATTTCCAGGTCTCCCACATCCAGCTCGAAAGTTCATCCCTGGTGAAGCTGCGCGAAGCCACGATGCCAATCGCCCCTAATAGGATCACTTCGCCGACGAAGCGCCCGGTGATTCCAATCTTCAGGCTGCCGGCAGTCACTGCCGGGGCTGCGATAAGCAGAGTTATGGCCACCAGGGCAATCGCCAGGTAGGTCCAGCGATTGATCCGCTCCAGAACGTGCTCCATGCCCAGGTAGGCCACCGGCGCGATGAGCAGCAGCAGTAGGATCAGCAAGGCTCCCTGGGGAGTCAGGCTCAGATTTGAGAGCGTTGTGAGCAGGCTCTCCGGGATGTCAAGCGGCAGGTTGATGGTTAACCAGGTAGTGGTCAGCGCCGCTACCTGCAGGGTACCCACAATAAGCACAGCCATCAGCAGCAGGAACACCACCCACACGGCGGATTTAACGGTCGCTTTCTGTTCGAACATACCGCTCTCCGCCATCTGGGCCGCACGGATAGCTTCGTCTTTGCGGAAGACCCTGGCCATGATCAACCCGATCAGGATGCCGAAGCCAACCGAGAGCACGATGCGGGCGATGGCGATGTCCATGCCGATCGCTGCCCCTGTGTATGCGATGGCCAGGATGTTGACCGCCGGACCGACGAAGAGAAAAGTGACCGCCACGCCCAGCCCGGCGCCGCGTTTCCATATACCGGCGAACAGCGGCAGGATGGTGCACGAGCACACCGCCAGGATGAACCCACCAACGGCCGCGGCCGGGTAGCTGATAGTGCGTGGCGCCCTGGGCCCCAGGTAGCGGGTGATGGCTTCCTTGGGCACCATAGCGCTGATGTAGCCAGCGATGATGAAAGCCGGTACCAGGCACAGCAGCACGTGGGCCGCCAAATAATCTAACAGGCTGGTCCAACCGGACCACAGTAGGGTGGCGAGATATTCGAGGATGCTTTCCATTAATATCAAACTTCAGAGATTTCCAAAATATCGGAAGCCTCTGAATCACAATGTGGGCAGCAGCAGTTCGCCTGAATCTTTTCCGTTGGTGACAATGTATTGTCCACTTCGGTTACTCCGGCTAACTCTGCCGTCAACCGGATAAGATTCAGCACGCGGTCGTCTTTCAGCTGGTAAAAAATGTAGCGTCCTGCACGCCGCGTGGTAAGCAATTCTGCTTCACGCAGCGCCATCAGGTGCTGGGAGATGAGCGCCTGGCGCAAACCAAGAATGGTTTCCAGGTGGCAAACACAGGCTTCGCCTTCCCCTATGGCGAGCAATATCCGGATGCGAGCAGGTGGATTTATGGCCTTAAGGAAACGACTGATTTTAATTTCAGAGGGTTGGGTTTTTATATTCGTCATCTTGAATATATCATATATTATATTCAAATAAACGAATATGTCAGATATCATCTCTTTGGGGTGATAAGTTTCCTGGATTGTGCAGCTTGTCCTGACAGCTTTATTCCAAACCAGAGTAAAACGAAATAACTCAGGTATGCCAGGACTTCGGTTAACGATGGGTTTCCATTGTAACCAAACAAAGCTTTTAGGATCTCCCCCGCGCTGGACTTTTCATCGATGATGGGGTTCGTGTCCCAAACATGTTCGATCACCGGCGGGATCAAGCCGGCTTCATTGAACTCGTGCACCCCGTGTGCCACCAGCCCTGCGGCAAACAAGATCAACAGCACGTTAGTTACCCGGAAGAACTGCCGCAGGTTCAAGCGGCGGGTAGACGCATACAGCAGCCAACCCAAGAATACAGCGATACCCAATCCCAACACCGCACCGATCAGTGTCTGCAGGGAGTCGGAAGCCAAACGGGCTGCTCCCAGGAACAGCACCAATTCGAAGCCCTCGCGTGTGATCGCCAGAAAAGCCAGTATAAATAGGGCTTTGCCCCCATAGCGGAATGTGGCCAGACGTACATCGTCCTCTATGTCCGATTTGAGGCTCCTGGCATGGCCGTGCATCCAGAATATCATCCAGGTCAGGAGCCCGGCAGCCGCGAGCATGGCGAAGCCTTCAAAGATCTCCTCCGCGCGACCTTCAAATTCTGCGCCAATCAAGGTGAGCAGGACCGCTGCAGCGATGCTGGCGAAAACCGCGCTGCCTGCTCCGGCCCACACGACTGGCTTGAGGTCCGGGCGTCCCATTTTGTGCAGTGCACTTAAAATAATACCGATAATCAGGGCCGCTTCGAGCCCTTCACGTAAAGATTAAATGAAGCTGGAAAACATATATAATACATTCTCCTGATACAAGGCCCTGTGATGCGAGGATGTTTCGAGTCGATGTGCTGATTAAACTCGTGATGTCCTGGGGGGTGATAGAACTGCAGTTGTGATAGTCGAAAACCGGCTTTCGTTATAATATGACATCGGGCGCCGGATTAAACTCGTCGCTGGGTCTAAGTAAATGCGCAAATGAAGATGGAAATAAGAAATAGTTATCGAAGCGCATTTACACAAGCTTGACGGTAAACATACTTGGTCTTAATTTTAATTTCAAACCGTCAAGCACATAGTATCTCACTATTAGATTAATGAAAAATTACAATTTCCCCCTTTTTCATCACATTATTCGCCGTTGGGCGTCATAATGGGTGAAAATAACATGCGCATGGAAACTTTCACTTACTCGAAGAGCGAAGCTCTGGATAGAAAATCCCTGACCGGGATTTATGACAAATACAACCCGATGCTGTTTCGCTATGCTTACCGCTTGTTAGGCGACCAGGATACGGCGGAAGAATGTGTGGCGGAGACCTTCAGCCGTTTTCTCAACAGCCTGCGGGGTCGACCCGAAGGACCAGATAACGTGCAGGCCTATCTTTACAGAGTTGCGCACAACTGGATAACGGACTATTACCGCCGCCAACCGCCGACAGAGTCACTTGATCCGGACCTGCACGTTGACCCGCAAAGCAATCCGACGACTTTGGTCGCACAAAATGCCGAGGATGAACGTATGCGTTGCGCCCTCGTACAGTTGCCGCAGGAGCAGCGCCAGGTGATCGTGCTCAGGTTTTTAGAAGAACACTCACACGAAGAAGTGGCGTCCATCATGGGAAAGACAGTTGAAGCGACCCGCGCGATGCAGTATCGGGCGCTCTCGTCACTAAGAAAAATGTTGCTAGATTAATAACCTATCCGTAAAATATTTGTTGGTGGTGTTATGTGGGGGTGGATACCCCCACATAACACCACCTCTCCCGAATTTTCGGATAGGCACTGTGTACCACGGAAAATAATATGAAAAACAAACAAGACTCCAATATAGATCCCCGATTACAGGCCATGTTCGAAGGGCTGCGCGCTGCATCTAATCGTAGTCCACAGGCTGCCGCAGAAGGCAAAGCCCAGTTCGGTTCTGAGCTGGATGCCTTCTTCTATACCAGCGCGCCTGTCCAGGGTGTGGGTATGTGGAGTTCAATCCAAAACAGTATTTCGGAGACAATTCAGATGATTACAATGAGACATAGATTTGTATTGATAACGATGGGGACACTGGTGGTTGTAGCCCTGGTGCTGTTTGGTGGGGCTTCGGTCACGGTTTCTGCGGCGCAGGGGGCGCTGCCTGGTGATGCCCTATATTCGCTGAAGACCGGTTTGGAGCAGACCCAGGCCAGGCTGGAAGGGGATGCGTATGACCAGGCGTTGCTGTATCTGAAATTTGCAGAGCGGCGTCTGGATGAAATCTCGGCGCTGATTGAAGAAGGGCGTTTTGATGACCTCGCTGCAGCGGTGAACGAGTTCGAGTATTATATTCAGCAGGCCATCGAATCATTGGGCGTGGTTGCAGCTAACGATCCGGCGCAGGCCCGCGAGTTGACAATGATGATGACGCAATCTTTAACCCGCTACACTCAAATGTTTACCGCCATGCTCGCACGTGTGCCTGACAACGCCCAGGGCGATATGCAGCGAGCGATGTACGCCTCGCAGGAGGCATACAGGTTGGGTCACCGCGAAGAGATAGAGTTTTTTGGCATCGTTGAAACGATCACGGAAGAGGCCTGGACGGTTGACGGGCAGGTCGTCAACATCGCGCCCTGGACGCAGATCGAGGACACACTGGTAGTTGGCGACTACGTCAAAGTGCATGCCTATGTAGATGAAGATGGTTCGCTGTTTGCGCGTGAAATTGAATTGGCGGAGAGCGATGACGTCGACGATGATGGCCCCGGCGATGGCCGCGGCGATGGCCGCAGTAATTCAAACGCTAACGACAACGATGACGACCGCGGGAATTCAGACTCCAATGGCAATGATGACGCGAACTCGAATTCCAACGATAACAACGATGATGACGATGACGGCAATGACGGCGATGACAGCGGTAACTCCAACGACAACGACGATGGCGATGGCCGCGGGGACTCGAACTCAGACGACAAAGACGATGACGATGACAGCTCGAACGACGACGACGGCGATGACGACGGCGATGGCCGCGGCGATGGCCGCGGGGACTCGAAACCCAACGACGACGACGATGACGAAGGGAATGACAAACCATAATGCGCAGGTAACAGTGTAGCTACGCGAGTTTTACGACCATCATTTCCTCTTCCACGCCTGTTCTTCTACAACACCCCACAACAACTACCTGGTGGGGCTGGCCCCGACGTATATGCAGCTGTACAACGCCGACCTATACGGTGAATGGACGGATATCACCAGGGGTAGAGCTGAACAGCCCTCTTCGACGATCGCCGGGCGCTTCGGGGTGTTGTACGTGGTGTCGGATTTGAAGCACGGGGGATTCCTGGAGCACGCGGGGGGTGACGCAAGCATGGTAGAAGTCTACCGGGACGAGAGCTCGGTGGTCTTTCGTATACTGCTGGACGAATAATCGAACCCAATCCATAATAGTATAATAGTGAAGGTTTTCTAAGGGCCGTCCCAAAAGGTTGTGGAATGTCATTCTGAATTTATCCTGAGCCTGCGAAGGACCTAGTGAAGAATCTCCCTGGTAGTCGATGAGACCCTTCGCTCCACTCAGGGTGACAACCTTTTTAGACAGCCCCACAAATAGGAAAATAGAAGAGTCAGCAGGGAGAAAGAGACATGAATAGTTCCCCGGTTTTGACGAATAAACCCCGATGGTGTTTGCTTTTGTTTGGCCTCCTGGTGTCGTTGACGTTAATATCCTGCCAGGGGGAGGGCTCCAATAAGATCAACCTGCCGCTCATCGCCAACGAAAAGAACATCTTTGGGGAGGTCGATGAAAGTGGTCCCAGCGATGAAGAAGGCGACCCGGGTATCTCCAATCTGCCCATCATCATGAACCAGGAGAACGCCGCCGGTGACAGCGGTCAAGAAGGCGCAGGCGATGACGATCCGGATGGGGTGACCAACCTGCCGATAATTCAGCACCAGGTCAGCCCCACTGAGGTGACCAGCCTGGCGTTTACCACGATTGAACACAGCGACGCCGCGACATCCGGTGCATTATACGAGTCACAGGAACCAGGATTGGTGGTCATCGCTTCGCCAGATAATGTCAGCCAAATAGAACAGTTCATCTCCGACGATGCCGCGGCCCGGCTGGCGTCGATCGATTACGGGACACACTTTGCCATCATTGCGTTTGACGGGTTGAAGCCTGCATCGGGCTACAAAATCTTGGTCAGCCAGGTAAGTCGCGCGGAAGATACTGTTTACGTGTTCGCCCAATGCCTGGAACCCGCGGCTGATGATGTACAAGCTGATGAGGTATCGTCGCCCTACCATCTGATCGAAGTCGAGAAGGGCGGTGTATGGGCTGAGCCGATCACCTTCCTTTTGATCATCGACGGCAAAATTGCTACATCCATAACCTTTTGAGGTGCCACGCACTTGGTATAGATGCAGAATATGCATGTGAAACACGCCTGGACGTAAACGTGCGTAAGTGCGTGGCACCTTGTATCTGCTATAATTTTCTACCAACTACCAACTACCAACTACCAACTACCAACTACCAACTACCAACTACCAACTACCAACTGCAATCGTTGGAGGTGGCGCCAGTGCGTTTACGTTGATACCCTTACATCCATTTTTACCAAATCCTTCATGGATTGGTATCTTCTTGCGTAAAGGAGTGTAAATTAACCTTGTCTGAAAAATCAGTGAAATCTATCGAAAACATATATCAAATTAAAATCATCCTTTATTACAGCAAGCCGCCTATCTGGAGACGGCTGTTGGTCCAAGGATCGATCAGCCTGTACCAATTGCATCAGATCATCCAGATCGCAATGGGCTGGTCGGACAGCCACCTGCACCAATTCATCAGTCATGGGGAATATTACAGTATTCCACATCCCGAAGATATGAGACCCGTTATTGACGAACGCAGCTCCCGCCTGGACCAAATCGCTCCTTCTGAAGGTGACAAATTCATCTACGAATATGATTTTGGGGACAGTTGGGACCATGAAGTTTTGGTGGAAAAAATCTTGCCGACCGAGCCTGGCGTAAAATATCCAGTATGCATTAAGGGGAAGCGAGCCTGTCCGCCCGATGATGTCGGGGGAATAGGGGGTTACGAGTATTTCTTAACTGTCATGGGCGACCCGAACCACGATGAACACGCTAGATTCTTGACATGGTGGGGTGGTGAGTTTGACCCGGAAGAATTCGATATTGAAGAAATTAACCGGGTTTTGGGCCAGGTAGATTGAGATTTGGGGATCTGCACACTGCTCCTAGACCTCAGTCTCGATTAGCTGCTTGATTTTTTGCCTTGAATGCATGCCACCAAGCCCCCAGGGTACACAAAGAAAAATAATTTAAAAACTTGGTGTTTCTTAGTGTCT
>Ga0209013_10000491_pt1 | contig 35189 bp, 37 predicted proteins | sample Cruoilmetagenom2_FD_187291 | JGI IMG/M metagenome (GOLD analysis project Ga0209013, IMG submission 187291) | Oil polluted marine microbial communities from Coal Oil Point, Santa Barbara, California, USA - Sample 2 (SPAdes) (version 2) | ecosystem: Environmental > Aquatic > Marine > Oil seeps ...
CTGGGCCAGGGTGCTCTTGCCATATCCCGCTGGCGCCACAACCAAGATCAGCGGCCGCATACAGTGTTGATCGAGCCAGTCCGTCAGTCGTGGCCGCGGCACCAGATCGACAGGCAGTGGTGGGCGGTTCAGTTTGGTTTGGATGATAGATGTAGTGTAATCCTTATCCTTCAATGCAATCTCCGGGGAGAATTATACTATGGTGAATTTCTTTTCCGCGCCTTGGGATCTAAGCAGATTTGAATTTCTGACTGCAAAAAAATCAAAAGACCGCCCAGTGTGCTGCGGATCACAGGCTGCCTGGCGAGGGGCGCGGCCACGAACAGGTCCAGATGTTTAAGCTGCCCGTCCGGCACTTTCCCGAACGACTCCATGACTTCCCGAGCTCGTGCGGATACCAGTTTAAAAGGTTCCTGCAGGTGCAGCTAATAAAACAATCCGGTATTTCGTCTGCTAAATGAGACGCCGTGCGCTGCTCGCATATCACAGACCAGAAACATATCTTGTGCCTCTTCCTTACCTAAGCCATGACATCCCGGAAGTGGAGTGCCTGCTGGAACCGGTCCGTGCTGAATTTTGGGATATTCAAATCTGCTACTGTTTCCAACGCTCGCTTATCGTTGACATCCCATGCGTGAACCTGTATGCCATGTTCTCGAATGGTAGATACCACACCTAGCGAAAGCTGTGTCGGGTGCAGATGCACGGCCCTCGCCTGGGCCAATCTCGCTCGCTGAAGGGCTGAATATGCCGCCACGTCCAGTCCCATCCAGTCTTCTGACCGCGGGACCAGTAAATCCGTACTCAAGCCGGGGCAGCATTGGCGAATACTCAAGAGCAATGCAGGCTCGTAGGAAGTGATTTCTATGGTGTCCCACAGGTGTTTATAATTAATCAACACCTCCCCCACAATTTGAGCCGCCTCTGGCTCCGGTCCTTTGATTTCTATCTCCAAACCAATTCGGCCGCCAATCAATTCCAATACTTCATAAAGGGTCGGGATAGGCATGCGATCTACGTTTTGGTATACCTCGCCTGTGAACCTGGCAGTTTTGATCCGTTCATAAGTGCATTCAAATATTGGTCCATTGAGCGACGTGATTTCCTGGAGGTAGAAATAATGGAAGACAACAGGAACTTTATCGGCTGTCAAGCGGTCGTCGAATTCGACTGCGTCCGCTCCCAGGTCGATGGCGCGCTCGAAAGATGGTATCGTATTTTCAGGAACGCCTTCAGGGACACCGCGATGCGCGACAATCTCAAAAAGATATGATGTGCTGTTCATAGCTAGTTAATCTTAGGCGGAATTCCCTCATATCTTTCGTCGCAACTCCAGTTCAAACACCTTAAAACCAAGACTTTTATATAGCTCTAAAGCCGGATTCCCAACCAAAGAGTTGAGCTCAGCTTCAACACACCTTCGCTCTTCACCCCATTGGAGAGCAGTTTCTAACAACTGCCGGCCAATTCCTTTCCGGCGGAAATCCGGGTCGACAAATACGGAGTGAATGTGTAATATCTGTTTTGGTTTAAATACTGGATGGGGCCTGATTATGGTCGCCTCAATCACACCAAGGGGAGCAGCATCCGGCGTATCTGATTCCGCGAGCAGGAATAGGTGCTCGGGGTCATCTACTCCAGAGGTAATTCGTTCATTAATCCAGGCAGTCGCTTTGTCATCGTCAGCGATATTATGCCCACCTACCGAAACCATCTCCTGGATCATAGCCAGGAGTAAATCACAAACCACATCCCGGTCATGTAATTCGACTTCACGAAATATCATCTCTTAAACCGTAATTTGCAGCCAGCTACAAAGCTGGCGTATTAGCTTATAACGCGGTCATTATGCGCTTGACTCACAATTCGCTTTATCTGCTCCAGATGACCGTCATCGTGCATCAATCCCAAAACGAAGCGACCGACCGCGTTGACCTGCGGACCCTCACTCCAGGTCTGGTACACGTTGTCCAGGTGGGGTTCATCCGGCCACGTCTCGAGGCTTGCCAGGCGCATCCGGCGGCTCTCCTCCAGGCGCTCGCGGCAGCCTTCTATGCTGGTCATCTCCTGCCAGGGCATCTCGTAACGTGAGCGGCCGTGGAAAACCACGCCGCGCGCCAGCTCCGCCGCCAGGGCTGCTGATTCTTCAGACGATGCCGTCACGTGCACGATCACGTGCCCCAAAGTCCAGGCCAAGTCTACATCCTCCGGATTCTCGGCGTACGGGTCGTTTGCCTCAGGGTCATCGGGCACGAAAGTCACATCGGCATCCACACAGTTTTCGATCAGCGCCAGGAACGTGTCGACCATCTCGTCCGTCAGGCGTCGAAGATCATCCACAGTCACATCCTCAACCAGTTCTGCTATGGTGATTTTTTTATCGCGCACAGCTTGGAAATCCAGCATAAACAGTACCTCCAGCTTATATGGTAGTTTAGTATTTACATTAATTTGGACAAAACTTCTATTTATCTTTCTTCGAAATCTCTATCGAAGTCAAAGCCAACTCCAAAAAATCTTGTTCATTCTCCAGCACATTGTTTGGAACCTGGAAATACGGCATCCTGCTGTGTTTCTTCGAACCCGCTTTTTCAAACCGCTCTCGATTTGTATCATCGGTTTTGAAGAAAATCCCGCCTTGCGAATTGACCAACGCAAACATTGTCCCGCTCTCGAATACGCCATACCCGCCGAACATCTTTTTGATAGTAACATCACCGAGAACAAGCAGCCTTAACTGCAGTCCCTCAGCGGCTTCACTTGAGACATTCGTTAATTTAGCGTCTTTTTCACCCATGATTTCTCATTTCTTGTTGAATTATTAATGTGAAAGTCTATTACCTTCACTCATCCAAATTGTTTCGGAGCTGTTCTGCATGTGATTCAAAATGTTGCGCTGGATAATGGAACAGTCTCTCCAACGTGACGTGACCGCTCAATAATGGGTCCCAGTCCGGGTAGTCCATTCCCTTTCCCCATTCATCGTCACGGATGGTATCCATCAGGCGCAGCACTCCGTCGTGGGCAGCATCGTACTTTTCCCCTACCTCCTCGGGAGTCAGGCCGCGCGCGCCGCGGCGTGTGAGACGTTCGTTCAGCCAGTTGAACAGGGATGCAGGCGGTCTGGGTGTCCATCCCAACCTGCGGATCAGGCGCACATCTTCCGGCAGCATTCGCAGCGCTACGGTCATGTGGAAAACTAGTTCGCCGACCGTCCAGGCTGGATTGCTGGTCGGTTTGTTCCAATAATCTTCTGGTATCGATAGCAGTAATTCGTGGAAGGAAGCGCGAGTGGCCTCTAATTCAGCGCGAATTTCATCATTAGGATTGGTGTGGCCTATGTTGTTATCATCCATAATAAAGAACTATCAATCGTTTTCGTTATCTCTCACTTGGTTTATTACCCGATCCAATAACATTCGCAGATTACGATAAGTATCATCCATCCGACGGGCAGCTTTGCAAACGAAGACGATCAATTCTTTGTCGAATACAGCGTATATCAATCGATACTGACCAATACGAATTCGGTAAAGATTTTGATCTAACTTGACGCATCCGTGTGGTCGAGGCTCATCGCGCAAATCGCGCATTGACTTAACAATACGCGATCGGAATTTCCCTGGTATTCTCGAAATCTGCTTCTCTATACTCCGATGAAGTTTTAATGTGTAAGTCATTATTAATGACCGAGTCGCTTGAATACCTCTTCTGCATCCACTGCCACACCTGGATCTTCTATATACTCTGCAATCGCTCGCCGGCCGTCTAGCAAATCCTCAAGCAGCTCACTCTTATCCATTAACAATTCGAATGTATCGGGGTCAACCAGAACAGCAGTAGGACGACTGCGAGACATCACCACGATCGGACCGGCATCCAGTTCTTTCAATAATGTCGAAAGTTCAGAACGGAGCTCTGAAACGGTTGTTGTTCGGAGCATGTTTATTCTCCTTTGATATTACGGTTAAACGTACAATTATATATAAGATATTAAGTAATTTTTACTGTACATTTAATTGTATAATTGTATTCCCTTATAGTCAAGGCTGTTTTAGGCAACAATAATTATTTAAGTTTATTCAATCACCACCCCACTCAAATCCTCCTCCTGCTGGGGATAGTGCATGTCCAACCCATCAAGAGTTTCCACCAGGATGCTGGCGATCACGTAGTTGCGGTACCACTTGCGGTTGGCAGGCACGATGTACCAGGGTGCCCATTCGGTGCTGGTTTTATTGAGCACATCCTGGTATGCACGCGTATATTCCGGCCACAGCATACGCTCCTCCAAGTCACCCAGGCTGAACTTCCAATGCTTCTGGGGGTTGTCCAGCCGCGCTTGAAAACGTTCCTTCTGCTCGACCAGGTCTATGTGCAGGTAGAATTTCAAGATGGTCGTGCCCTCATCCGCCAGTAAGCGCTCAAACTGGTTGATGTGCTCGTAACGCCTGCCCCATACTTCTGCAGGAACCAGGTTGTGTACCCGCACCACCAGCACGTCCTCGTAGTGGCTGCGGTTGAAGATCACAATCTCGCCCTTGCCTGGGGTTCTTTTGTGTACCCGCCACAGGTAGTCATGCGCCAGCTCTTCTTTGGTTGGCACTTTGAAGCTGGCCACCTTGACGCCTTGCGGGTTGACGCCCTCGAACACATGCCGGATTGTGCCATCTTTACCCCCCGAGTCCATGGCCTGCAGCACGACCAGCACCTTGTGCTTCCCCTGCGCATACAGCAGTTCCTGAAGCTCTTCCAGACGATCATTAAGCGCCTCCAGGGCATCTTTGGCTTCTTTCTTTTCCCCAATGAATCCCCCGGTTTCGTTTGGATCCCACTGGCTCGGATCAACTTGATCTCCTGGTTTTACGCGATATCGGTCCATCAAAAACTCCTTTAAATCCCTTGTAAGTGATCGCTTTTGATCCACCCTTTTGGGAATGGATAATTTGGGTTCGCAGCGACTTCACTGGACTCACCGTCTGAGCGCAGGTCTCCATCGGACAGCCACTCCATAACTTGAATCAACGTCACTCACCCATCACTTCATCAAATGTCTTTGTCAGATCGATCGGTTCTGAGAAACGCAAACGGTAACCATCCGGGTCATAAACAGTCACCTCGCGTACGTTCCAGGGTCGTTCGACCGGTCCCTCGACCTTCATTGAATCTGCAGCCTGAGCGGAATCAGCAATCTCTCGGACGCTAGTATCACCGGGCGAAAAATTCACCGTTACACTCGCTGCTCCCCAGAGCTCAGCCCCGGTCGCTGCCTGAAAAAGCATAATATCCTGGTAGCGCTCTCTTCGCAGGTGCACCATATTTGGCTTACCACTCTCACCAGGTGAAGCCTCATACACGCTGCGAAAGCCTAAAGCTCGTTGATACCATGCTGCCGAAGCAGCGATGTCCCTGACCTCCAGGCTGAAAAAAACAGGCATAGGGTAAAACTCTTCCATATCGCACCCTCCTCAAAGATCCCAAGATCAAATCATACGTACCGGAAACGCCAAACCGCTATCAAGATGAGCACCATGCCAAAGTCTTGACGCAAGTATTCATCTATAACCGCTGATCCTTGATTCATAACGATATCATTCCTGTTTTCAACGATTTATTTCGTGCTGTAAATAAACTGGGAAAATACTTATGCAAACAATCGGAAGTTAGGTTTTCGTATCAGTTTATATCACAAATTGATTTCTTCTTGCCGATAAACTGCAATGTCCTCCAGGATTTGCGGTGGATTATAATGTGGGTCGCGTTTTGACCCCGGAGACTCATTGACATTATACAGGAATCAATATGGAAGCCAACAACCTCACACCAAACCCATCGACTGCCTTAGACGTGATCGCCAGGTACTCAACCGCCTTAGCTTCCAGCGATAGCGAAAAAATGAAATCATTGCGAGCGAATGAATGCATACTGGACATTGTCACCCGGGACGCGTTCGGCAAGGAGCCTCTCTCTTGCGAGGAGACCGGTGATTTCTGGGCTGCCTGGTTTGAAGGCTTTCCCGAGATGGATTACGAGGTGATACGCACAATCGCCGGCGATGAGGTGGTCGTGACCCAGTGGATTTTTATCGGCACAAACACCGGGCCTATCCCTCCAATCTTGGTTTCTCTTCGCGAACCTACTGGACGGACGATTCGCCTGCGGGGAGTGTCAATCTACGATTTACAGGACAACTTGATCACACGCGAAACAACGTATATGGACCTGGGAACGCTGCTGGTCGAGTTAGGTGTCGAGTTGTGAATCAGAAGAAGGGTTTTGGGTTAGGCGAGGTCGTCCAGGCACGGGAAATCTCCACTTCCGGTTACAGCCCAAACGAGACGCGCAGGATCATGGCGCTTTTAGCGTTTTGTGTGGTGCTGATGATGACCGGCTTCGGGATTATCGTACCGGTCTTCGCCAGAAGGTTGGGGGAATTTGGTTCCGGCGTTGAGACCCTCGGTTATATGACCATGTCTTTCGCGTTGGCGCAGTTCGTCGCGGCTCCCATCATGGGCTCTATGGCGGATCGCTACGGGCGGCGGCCGCTGATCATCATTGGGTTGGTCGCATTCGCATTGGCAAACGTGGGTTTTCTTTTCGCACCTTCCAGTGAGGTTTTTATCCTCATTCGGTTATTAGAAGGCGCCTTCACAGCCGGCATCTTCCCAGCCGCGATGGGCGTGGTATCAGATATCTCCCCAGAAGGCGATCGTGCCCGCTGGGCCGGAATCTTGATGGGCAGCTACGGTGCCGGGTTCATCTTCGGACCTGTGCTGGGTGGATTCTTATATGACACCTGGGGGTACGCCATGGTATTTATCGCTTCGGCCGTAATGGCAACCCTGGCACTGGTAGCGGCGATTATTATACTCCCCGAAACACACACCGAATCCATTCGCCGCCGCGAGAAGCTGCTCAAACGAAGAGAGACCGCATTCACAAAAACGCGAAAAAAATCCCTGTTCGATACGCTCCCAAGACCATTATATATCTTCGGCATGCTTCTGTTGATCGACTTTGTGATTATATTCACCTTCGCTTTTGTCGAGCCCTAGATGGTCTTTTATTTTTACGACGACCTGGGATGGACGACCATCCAATTTGGCCTTGTTGTCGGTGCATATGGCGCATCAATGGTGATTGGGCAATGGTTCCTCGGTCCGTTAAGCGACCGCTTCGCACGCAAACCAGTGATAATTATCGGGATGACCTTATTTGCCGTCTTTTACATCGGTCTGGTCATCAGCATAAATTATTACGTCATGCTGCTGATCGCTATCATCTCCGGAATTGGGGAAGCGCTTATGATGCCTGCTTTGAGCGCCTACTACATGGATATTTCGGATGAACGATACCGATCAAGAGTGCTTGGTTTTAAGGAATCCGCGGCCTCATTGGGTGGGGTCATTGGGCCATTGACTGTCGCCTTAATCAGCGCCATGGTGACCTCGCAAACTATCTTTATGGTCGCATTTATAGTTACCATACTCACCACAATCCTTGCAATGATCGTTCTCAAAGAACCACGACGCGAATTCGAACAAACCAAAGATATTACCCAGGATCTATCCCGGCAGCGCTCCATGGCGGCACAAACCGCATACAGCGGCATCGTCATCAACGCCGGGACATCTCGCACATCCCGGTTCGACAGTTAGAACGATTATTCCTCCCAGGCGATAGAAGAAAATCCAATCATCTTTGCAACCTTTCTATCCTTTAAACGTAAACTATGATAGATGACAGGATGGTGTGCGTGTTGAACCCATCATCGATGTCACCAAAGTAAGTTTGGCGTTTCTGACCACGCTGGGAGCGGTACTGATCACCCTTTTCAAGATTCGACGGGATGTACTTAAAGAGTAAAGGAGAATTTCAGATGAAGAAGAATCATTTATTTATAACAGCCGCCATTGCAGTTCTACTGCTCACGACCCTGGCCTGCCAGGTTTCATTCGGCGGGATCGGTGCCCGCACTGTGCGCGGATCTGGGGATGTGGTCGTGGTCGAACGTCCGGTGAGTGACTTCGATAATATCGAATTATCGGGGGTGGGCCAGATGTTCATCGAGGTCGGCGACGTGGAATCGCTGCGCATCGAAGCTGAGGACAACTTGATGGAGTACATTGAGACGGAAGTGCGCGGTGATACTTTGAACATCGATCTCAAACGAGGGACCAACCTGCGACCTACCGAACCCATCCGCTATTACGTAACAGTCGTAAACCTGGATGGCATTTCGGTATCAGGCGCAGGCAGTATCCACATTCCTGATCTGAAGTCATCAAGTTTCTCCGTCCACATCAGCGGGGCGGGCAATGTAGATATCGAGGGCTTAACGGCTAACGAACTAGACGTAGAAATCAGCGGTGTGGGTGATTTGAGCATCGATGGCGGCAAGGAGGACCAACAAAAAGTTGAGATAAGCGGGACTGGAAATCACAATACTCGAGAGATGGAGAGCGCCGAAGCCGACATTCGCCTGAGCGGGCTCGGCGGCGCGACTGTCTGGGTGACCGATCAGCTGAGCGTGGACATCAGCGGCGCCGGCTCTGTGAAATATATCGGTGATGCCAGCGTCGATTCGCATGTGAGCGGCCTGGGCAGCGTCAAAAAAATCGGGGAGTGACAGCATCACACCCATGAATAAAGGAGCGAGGTTTTTCCTCGCTCCTGATTTATTTTAAAACAATTGACCTCGCCTCCAGGCAACCGACTGGAGCGCCCCCATTATGGCACCCATCCCCTCAATTTACGGCTTCCACACCTCCCAGACCCTACCCACCAGCGCAGGACCAGGCGTCAATGTCACTTCTCCGGGTTCCCATCCAGACGGCGTCACCTCTCCCGTTTCCACCACATGCTGGAAAGCCTTCACCTGTCGAATCAACTCTTTGGGATTCCGTCCCACTTCAGGGGTCAGCACTTCCATCGCCCGGATTATAAAATCCGGATCGATAATAAATCGCCCGCGGATATCTACACCCGCGGCTTCGTCATATACCCCGTAAATCGTACCAATCCTTCCGCCAGCGTCTGACAGCATCGGGAAGGGCACTCCTCCGTCTACCATCTTGGACAGCTCTTGTTCCTGCCACATCTTGTGTACAAAACGACTGTCGGTGCTCATCGACAAAATTTCTACACCCAGCGCCTTAAATTCATCGTAAAGGGCGGCGACCGCCGCCAATTCTGTCGGTCAGACGAAGGTGAAGTCTCCCGGGTAAAAACACAGCACAATCCACTTACCTTTGTAGTCGGAGAGCTTAACCGGCTTGAACCCGACTCCTTCTACAAATGCAGTGGCTTCAAAATCAACAGCTTCTTTTCCTACTTGTGCTAACATTCGGTATTCCTCCTGTGTAGTTGATGTTTCCATGATTGGAATATTTGATTCCGGCTTGGGCAGAATTGGCCCACGCACAGGTTTGACGCACCCATCTTTGAGTTTTGCCATATTGTTCTCCATCCTTGTCACTGTAGATTAATTCTGAGCGTTGACTAATTATATCAAATGTCAATTATTTAGTACATGATTTAGCCAATATTCGCAGATTATTAACCTACATCCATCTAAGGTCTCTTTGCTAAGCTGTTCGCCTATAAATTTCAACATCAAAGGGTGTGGGCATGGTATGATTGTTCGAACTAACTGCGTTGGTGAGAACCTCAGCACACCATGTAAACCTATCACATGTAATTTATGATCGATCAACAAGTCATCGACCTGCTTCTGGAGTGGATATCGAACTACGGAGTCTGGGTTTTAGGTATCTACATGATATTCGCTGCCGGCGCCTTACCACTGCCGGCGACCCCTACCCTGGTCATAGCTGGTGCCCTCGCTCGCCAGGGGATATTCAGCTGGTATGCCGCGTTTATCTCGGCGCTTATTGGCATATTGATCGCGGATTTGATAAGCTATGCGCTGGGCCGATTCGCCGGAGATTGGGTCGACCGTCACATCGGAAGCCGTTTCGGAGATGCCTGGATAAAGGCACAAACTCAATTCATCCGCTATGGGGGTTGGGCAATATTCTTGAGCCGCAGTCTGCTCGCTTCTCTGGATGTTCCCATTAATATGTTCGCCGGGGCCAGCCGCTATGACATCAAAAAATTTATCCTCATCGATATATTCGGAACATTGTTCTACATATCAATTTTTGGTGGAATAGGTTACGCTGTCAGCAGCCAGTATGATCTGGTTATCCAGATAGTCAACCGGTATGCGGGTTGGTTAGGTGCCGTAGCCGTTGCCGGCCTGGTGCTTTACCTGATCACCCGTCGATTATTGCGAAACAACGCTCAAAAAACTGCAGTCGCAATGTCTGCTGTTGATAGTTCGGACAGCGCGGATTAAATTTCTGCGTTGCTATGTAAAATTTTTTACCCAATTCTTGGAGTCTTCCATGTCCAGCGTTGCTGCGCCAATACCATTTAAAATCCTGGCCGTCGTATTGTTCTTGTTCGGCCTATTTGCTTTCTTTGGTTCCTTATTTATGTGGGGCGAAGGATTTATCCTGACGGCTCCGGAAAGTGCAGACAAGGCATTCCCGATAACCGACATCCTGATTAACGCACCCGCCTCTATCATCGCCGCCATTGGCCTTTGGTATCTCAAACGCTTCGGATATCCTGCGTCCCAGTTTGTGGCCGGATTCTATGTATACGCCTCGGTCTATATATTCATCGAGGTTTTTCAGGAAGGTCCGCCCTATCCGTTGGAAATCATACTGCCGCAGGTACTGGCTGTCATCACGGCAATCTGCCTGGTGGTCTACGGTTGGCGTTATCAGGATCTTTTCCGCAATTAAAGATTTGCACATTCAAATTCGAACTGGGGCGGGAGGCGACTTAACTATGAAACTGGTCACCTGGAACGTCAATGGACTGCGCGCATCCTTGCGAAAAGGGATGCTCAACTGGGTTTCTGAGTATTCACCGGATATCCTGTGTCTGCAGGAGATAAAAGCCAAACCGGAGCAGATCGACCAGTCCAATATGGAGCAGATGGAACAAACCTTCTCTCAGATTACCTGGAATCCAGCCGAACGCCCTGGTTACAGCGGCGTGGCAACACTCGCCCGCCGTGCACCGCTGGAAATCGAACTCGGATTTGATCGCCCAGAGTATGATGTCGAAGGCCGCGCGATAATCAGCCAGTATCCTGGGTTTGTTTTGTTTAACTTATATGTTCCCCACGGACGACACGATCACTCCCGTGTTCCCTATAAACTAAAATTTTACGAGCGCCTCCTGGACATCTGCGATGAGCTCCATTCTCAGGGAAAACACATCATCTTGTGTGGTGATATTAATACTTCTCACAAAGAGATCGACCTGCGTAATCCCAAACAGAACGCCAAGACTTCCGGTTTCTTGCTCGAGGAACGTATATGGATCGATCATTTTCTGGAGCACGGATTTGTGGATGTATTCCGCCACCTGTATCCCGAGCGTGTCCAATACACTTGGTGGACTTACCGCATGAACGCTCGCGAGAGGAACGTTGGCTGGCGTCTGGACTATTTCTTCGTATCAGAATCACTCCTGGATAGAGTGCAGGATTTGATCACCAATGACGATATCCTTGGATCAGACCATTGTCCGGTGACACTGCTGATCGATGCTTGAAGCGCCATGAGGTAGGAATTATGAAAGGTAAATCATTACTCAATCCAACTTTGTTGCTGGCTGGGGGTCTTGCTGCCGCAGGTTGGCTGGTATATTCACGACGCACGCGCGAACGTATACCCGGCCAGGAAGGGCTGGAAGACCCGCAGGTGACGCATGCATTTAATAAGATTGCACGCATGCCGCAGATGCGGCTGCTGCGGTGGTACGCCGCGCAGCGCGCATTGAACCTGGTCAACTTTGGGAATGCCGTCGACCTGGGTTGTGGTCCAGGATTCCTTGTACTGGAAATGGCGCAGCAGGCGCCCGATCTCCAGGTCACTGGTATTGATCTTTCAGAGGAAATGCTGGCCCAGGCGAAAGGCTATACGCATGAATTTTCTGTAGCTGAACGCGTGGATTTTAAGGTTGGTGATGCCGCAGACATCCCCTTTCCGGATGCTTCGTTAGACCTGGTAGTCAGTACGCTTTCTCTCCATCACTGGGACGATCCCTTGGTCATTCTTAACGAGATCAACCGCGTCCTGCGGCCTGACGGTGCCTACATGATCTTTGATCTGCGCCGGGACATGTCTGCGCCGGCCTACTTTTTGCTCTGGTTCGCTACAAACTTCGTGGTGCCGGCTGCGTTGTATCACATAAACGAACCCCTTGGCAGCCGTAATGCATCGTATACCCCTGAAGAAGTAACAGCCCTTGCAGATCGGTCATCTCTTTGTGATTGGCGAATAACTCAAGGTCCATTGTGGCTGACCATCGAGGGTGTGAAATAATACAAAGGAGTTTTAGTATGAAATTTAAAAGGATATTTGCAATCCTGATCGGAATTAAATTAGCAATTGCAGGGGCAATCGCAGCTTATGCATTCCTGGTGCGCCCATGGCATTTACGCTGGGGGGCTAACGATGAGGAGGTGGACCTGGAGCTGCCTGGCGATGATTTGATCGAATCACCAAAGCTGCAGGCGACCCACGCCATAGACATCCAGGCTTCCCCCGCAGAGGTCTGGCCCTGGCTGGTGCAGCTAGGGCAGGGACGCGGAGGTTTCTACAGCTACGATTGGATCGAAAATTCGATGGGGTTAGACATCCACACCACCGACCAGATTATTCCTGAATATCAAAAACTGGAGCCCGGGGACGTTATCCCACTCGCCCCGGATGGTTTCGGGGTCCCTGTCGCTATCCTCGAACCTGAGAAGGCGCTGGTACTTCACGGTGACACGCGCGAGGATGGTCCAGGCGAGGCCCCGGTCATGAAGGAGGGTGACTTTATGGCTGTCAGTTGGGGATTTTATCTGTTCGATGCTCCTGATGGAGCGACACGCCTGGTCGAACGCTTCAGGGCAGATTGGAATGAAGCGCCGCACAACACGCTTTTCTACCGCGTCTTCCTTGAGCCCGGGTCATTCGTCATGGAACGCAAGATGCTTCTGGGCATCAAAGAACGTGCAGAAGCGCATTCAAAACCTGAAAATATTGCCCTGCATTCGATAGAGAAATAAGTTTATGAATAAACGTTGGCTCTTTGCTGGTTTGGTGGGTGGTGCACTCGGTGGGCTTGCTGCCAGGGTATACACACAATACCAACGCGGGATAAGCGACGCCTATCGAAGGGTGCTGGGCGGAAGCCATCTCTTTACTACCGGTAACGGCCCCCAGGAATATGCCGTCACTGGTAATGGCCCACCAGTCCTGGTGATCCACGGCGCCGGGGGTGGGTACGACCAGGGGTTGCTCATCGCGAGTTTACTGGGAAAGGATTTTCATGCCATCTGTCCTTCCCGATTTGGCTACCTTCGTTCCACGCTGCCTGCGGATGCATCTCCGTCTAAACAGGCTGACGTATATGCGGCCCTGCTTGATGAACTGAACCTCTCCGCAGCAGCCGTTATTGGATTCTCTGCCGGAGGACCGTCTGCGCTTGGATTTGCTCTGCGCTATCCAGAGCGTTGCTCTGCCTTAATAATGATCGCCGCCGTCAGTCATCCATATCAATTAGTTTCGATAAAACACCATCGAATTCAAAAGTTCATCCAATCTCAAGATTTCGCCAGTTGGGCGGCAACCAGACTGGTGAGGCTAAAACTCCTCTCGCTACCTAAATTCTCTCAAAATGCAAAAACGGCGATCTCACCTGCAGAGGTGGAATTGATGGTCAGACTTATGGATATCTCGCTTCCAGTCAGCGAGCGTTATCATGGAAGATTGAACGACTACGCACAGATTAACGCGTTGGAAGAATTTCCATTTGACAGTATCTCTGTCCCAACCTTAGTGATCCATGCTGAAGACGATATCACGGTACCGGTCGAACACGCATACTATGCCGCCCAGCGTATCCCTGATACTGAACTTGTCACCCTGCCCAGCGGAGGCCACGTACTTTTAGGCCAACACGATAAAGTCAAATCAATTGTTCTCAAGTTCCTCAACCAGCATGTCCGGGCATAAAAATCGCACGCGGGGGAACGGATACACCATCGCGCCATTTCCTCGAGAGCGGCAGTTGGTGATCGACTCTTCCAAACTGGGAAAACGCAAACACAATATCCACGGACTGGTTGAAGTAGATGTCACCGCGGTTGGCATGTTCGGAAAGCGAGGGGGTTGGGGGATTCCCTTAACCTTATATACGCTCGGTATCACGATCGGCGGTATCGCTGAGAAACCGGGTGTGATCGATGGTAAGATCGAGGTCAGAGAATATCTATCATTGACACTGAGCTTCGATCACGATCTGGTGGATGACGCACCGGCAGCGCGCTTTACGAACCGTTTTGTGAAGTTGATCGAAAGTGGGGTCGGTCTTGATACTAATCGGCATGCTATCTGGTGCCACGCTGCTCACCTGGCTGTATAAAAGCAGCTTGGGCAGCATCCTGGTAGGTGGCAGGCTCAAAAAATTGGGACGGCAAGAAAAACAAAGGGCTAGGATTGGATCCAGAATGAAAACACACGATCCTTCAATCCCACTTATCTGGCGCGTAGCTCAAAAGCTAAAACGCATACAAATTAAAGTTTTCAAACGGAGCTCGCGTGCTGGGAGTTTAGTTCTTCTGCTGACGACAAAGGGGCGCAAAAGCGGCCTGGACCGGGTGACTCCGCTGCAGTATGAAGAGCAAGATGGGATCATATACGTCGCATCTGCACGCGGCAAAGAGTCAGACTGGTTTCGCAACATTCAGGTGGATCCGCACGTAAAAGTGGAAATAAAGGGAAAACGTTTGGAATGCATAGCCGAACCCATCACCGACCCGGAACGCATTGCAGACTTCCTGGAGATTCGCATCCAGAACCATCCGCTGTTGGTGCGCTTTATCATGACTTTCGGGGGATTACCGTTGAAGTATAACCGCAGCGATCTCAGCCGTTACGCTGCGGAAAGGGCTATGGTAATATTTCACCCTACAGCCAAAAAGGGAGAGTAGCATGGACACAGAGGTACGGATCGTATCTGTCGACGAAACCAACGTTGAGAAAGAAGGATTCTTCTGTTACAAGAGCAAACCAAAAACAGAAGGCTACCAGCGCAAGCTCGCCTGGTTGAAAGAGCGTTTCACTGAAGGCATGCAGATCAAGATCCTTTACGATGGCAAACGTTCCTTTGCCTTCATCGAGTATATTCCCGGTGAATACGCCTGGAGAGCAGTGCATGCGGACGACTACATGTTCATACACTGCATTTGGACCGTCGGTTCGGGGAAAAAGAAAGGCTACGCCACCCGGCTGCTGGATCTCTGCATCGAAGAGGCGCGGGCGGCGAACATGAAGGGTGTAGCCATGGTGACCAGCAGCGGTGTCTGGTTGGTGGATAAAAAGATCCTGCTGAAAAATGGTTTTGAGGTCGTGGACCATGCCCCGCCAAAATTTGATCTGCTGGTAAAGAAGTTTAAGGATGCACCGAACCCGCATTTTCCGGTAAACTGGGAAGAAAGGGCCGCCCAATTTGGAGATGGGCTGACAGTCATCCGCTCCGACCAGTGCCCCTACATCCCTGATGCCGCAACAGCAGTCCAGGAATACGCGGGTGAAAATGGACTCCCATTCCAGGTCGTTGAACTCCGGAGCGCAAAAGAAGCCCAGGAGACTTCTCCCTCTCCTTACGGACTTTTCAGCATCGTTTACAACAGGCAGCTTCTGGCATACCACTATCTGCTGAAGAAAGACTTCGACAAATTCATCGCCAGACTCGCTTAATTCTCCGTCACTCAGGTGCAAACCATGACTTCTGACACGATCCAATGGCTGCTCGAATCAGACGAACCATGGACCCGCTACCGCACAATGGTCGACCTGCTCGGCTGTTCAGAAAATGATCCGGATGTACAGGAAGCCCGCGCTGAGATGCTCGACCATCCCCTGGTGCAGGTTCTGGTAGATGGGGTTAATGAATGGCCCGGCTACCCGCTCAAGCGCCACAACGACGCCAAACACCCGCTCTACAAGTTCAGCACCCTGGCTGATTTCGGGGTACGTGCTGACGATCCAGGTATGCAAACTGCCATCCGCAGTGTGATGTCTCACCAATCCGAGGACGGACCCTATCAGGTGATCGTCAACATCCCCAAAGCGTTTGGCGGGACCGGAGAAGACCAGTGGACCTGGATTCTGTGCGACTTCCCCACCTTGCTCTACAGCCTGCTGGCAATGGGGGTGAACAACGAGCCTGGCGTACAGAAGGCAGTTGATTTTCTGGCAGGTCTGGTAGACGAGAACGGCTACAGATGCAAAGGAGATCCGGCGCTTGGCAAGTTTAGGGGACCAGGCCGCCGCGAGCATCCTTGCCCAATAGCAAACGTTTACGCACTCAAAGCGCTTTCCATGGTGCCGGATTATCTCGACAGCCCTGCCACAAGAACCGCTGCCGAATCGCTGCTTAGCCATTGGGAGCTGCAGGGTCAGCAGAAGTATTACTTATTCGGGATCGGAACAGATTTCCGCAAGCTCAAATATCCCTTCGTGTGGTACGACATCCTGCACGTGGTCGATGTACTCAGCCGCTTTCCGTTTGTGCGCGATGATCCGCGCTTCTTAGAGATGCTGGAGACGATCACAAGCCAGGCAGACGAGGACGGCCGCTACACCGCCAGCTCCATGTACATGGCCTGGAAAGGCTGGTCCTTCGCCGACAAGAAGAACCCTTCACCCTGGTTGACTTACCTGGTTCAGCGAATAGAGAGTAGAGTCTCGAACAACCAGTAGTACAAAAAAAATAAAACCAAGAATTAACCGGTCTGCACGTAGCATTATTAATCTTCCAGCAGTACGAATGCTGGAAGATTTTTTTAAAACACTTGACAGACTTCCAGATTTTTGCTATTCTAATACTAGAATATTCCATCTCTGTAATAAATTTTCGCTCTCACTTTCAGGAGAATTAATGACCAACGCAGAATTAGCCATCCTCACCCTGGTCGCTGAGCAGCCCAGGCACGGCTACCAGATCGAGCAGGTAATCGAGCAGCGCGGTATGCGCGAGTGGACTGAGGTGGGTTTTTCTTCTATTTATTACCTGCTTAAAAAGTTAGAAAAGGAAGAGATGATCGAAGGAAAAATAGAAGAAGCCGAACGCGGTCTGGCGCGCAAAGTATACCGTGTCACACAGGCTGGAATGGAAGCGCTGCATACTGCAATGATCGAAGCGCTATCAGAGCCACAACCCCGTTATTCCAGTTTGTCGCTGGGCCTAGGCAACCTGCCGGCAATCCCCTCTGATGAAGCAATAGGCGCATTAAATCAGTACCGCCACAATTTGGCCTCTCGTTTGAAGAACGTACGGGGTCGCTGGAAAGCCCAGCAACCTCTCCCTTACTTTGTAAATGCCCAATTTAATTACAGCATAACCATGTTAACGGCAGAACTTATGTGGGTTGAGAAGTTCACAGGTCAAATGGAGGTATACCATGAGCAAGATTGATTTTAAGAAAGAATTGAAAATCTTTTACCAGCCATCTAAAAAAGATTTCCAGGTCGTCGATGTACCGGCGATGCAGTTCCTGATGGTCGATGGACACGGCGACCCGAACCTGGCCCAGGAATACCAGGACGCTCTTGAGACGCTTTACCCTGTCGCATACAAAATCAAGTTCATGAACAAAAAAGAGCTTGAGAGAGATTACGTTGTGCCCCCATTGGAAGGTCTGTGGTGGGCGGATGACATGGACAAATTTACCTTAAATCGCGACAAAAGCGCCTGGGATTGGACCATGATGATCATGCAGCCCGAATGGATTACGGGGGAAATGTTCGATACCGCACGCGCCATCGTTGATAAGCAGAAAGAGCTGCCATTCCTGTCCAAGCTGCGCCTGGAAACTTATCACGAAGGGCTTGCCGTTCAAATACTGCACATCGGTTCCTACGACGACGAAGGACCCACCCTGCATAAAATGCACATCGAATTTTTACGCCAGAACGGATTGGAGATGCGGGGAAAGCATCACGAAATCTATTTGAGCGATCCGAGGAAAGTCACCCCGGACAAGTTAAAAACCGTCCTCCGCCAGCCTGTGAGCAGGGATCAAACATGAAGATCTGGATATATACACAAGCCACAATTATGTTGATCATGCAGTCTGATTTCTGCACGGTCTTTCATCATTAATAATTGATTTTTGAAGTAATTACAGCTATACTTAATTTATCCTTAATAACACTCGGGGATAAGGAACAGTTGCGACCTGCTGCATCAGTTGGGCAGGGTCAAATTGGGTCAATATGCGTAATCGGGAGTGTCACCATGGCTGGCAAGCGATCATCATATCCATACAGAATACTGATAACTATTGCGCTGATCGGCTCAATGAGCGCCGGCCTGTTAGCACCGGCGGACGAACTGATCCTGTACGGGCGCTTCGCCTGGTATATCGAAGGCGAAGACATCGATAAACAACTGTTAAACGGAAGCGGAGTTGAGATACTGCCCGAAGAAGTCCCCACCGTGTACGGCACGCCCGATGGCATGACGATTTACGAGGGCGGGATTGAAGTTTGCTCCTGGGAGTACGCTGCTGTCAAGGGCTTGCCAGAACCGCTGAAACCCGTCGGCATGGACCTTTCCGACTCCGCCGGATGGCCAGATATCCATATACCCCCTGGAACCGTGGCAATCGATCCGCACCTTGGCAGGTTCTACTTCGCCGAAGGAGACGCCGATCCATCATCCCTGACCGGCTCAGCATGGACCGGTTTCGGTGTTCCCGGCAGCGGCTTTATTAAGCTTCAGGGGGGCTACGCCTTCATGCCAGCCGGTGAAGGCGAGGTGCAGTCCATCGATGTGTCCAATCCATCCTTCCCCCAAGTGGTGGATAATGCCTACGGGGACTTTAATTATTCACTCGAGCCTTACGGTGATTACCTTTACCTGTACCGCAACAACCGCGGCATGTGCGCCATCGACATAATCGATCCTACCAACCTCGATTGGTATCCGGACGAAACTCTCGCACGAGTGTGGGAAGCGCCGGACAACCTGCGTTTGAACGCTATCGATATCCGCGATGACATAGCCTACGTTACCGTTGGCGCTGAACCCGGATTCTACGCTCTAGACCTCAGCGACCCATTGAATGCCATCGAACTGGACAGCCTCAATGTCGGCGATCCGAAAGGCGCCCAGTGGGTATTCCTCTCCGGGGATCGTGCGTATGTTGGTTTGAGCTCCGCGAACGGCCTGTTGGATAGTTCACCCTACACCCACCGTTGGACGGCCGGTTTTGTTGTGATCGATATCTCAGACCCAAGCGATCTCAGCGTGATGGGCACTTACCTCGGCGAACCTGAGGACGACATCTACACCGTGCCCAGGCTGATCGGTGTCTCGGGGGACTTAGCCATCATGGCGACCAAGTGGCGCCCCGGCAACTACCCTCCGGAGCAGCCGGCAAAGCTGGTGCTGGTCGATGCATCCGATCCATCTGACATCACCAGGCGGGGCGAATATGCCTTCATGGACGGTGAGAACAACGAGTCCCACGTTGACCTCTACAGCGCCGTACCGAATGGGGACTATGTCTACATTTCAGATAACAGCTACGATTCAACCGGGGATAGCCTTTATCTGGGCTACACCGAAGATTACACTACCCTGTTCACCTTCGACATTTCCGATCCGGATAACCCATCCTTCATCACTCGTTACAATCAGCCAGAACCGAGCCGCTACCGGCACCTGACCCGCGAAGGGAGCACACTGTATGTAAACGACTACAACTACGGGGTGCGGACTTTCTCGCTTACCGATCCAGCAAATCCGGTGCCACTTGGTGGTACGGATACCGCCGCCGAAGGTCGTTTTTCCTGGGTAAATGATGACGGGACAGAAGCATACTTCAGCCAGACTTACGGTGGAACCATCCACACCTTCAATATTCAGGAACCCGTAACAATTACACATGAGGGCACATACTGGGACGGTCAGTGGAATGAGAAACAGGGCCTGCACGGACGCGGTGATCAGCTGTACGTGCCCACTACCACCCAGATCAGCATCCTGGATATGTCCGGCCCAACGGAGGCCACCAAAATAGGCAGCTTCCCATCCGCGATAAACCACTCCACCATAAGCCTGTTTGGAGATTTCGCCTATGTGTTGACAATGGCAGATTCTTCCAGTCCCATCCGCAGCTTGCTGAACATCTATGACATCACGGATCCTTCCACCCCTACATTAACAGGCGAGTTGGATCTGGTAGACAGGCACGAGAAGATCTTCGCCCAGGGGGATTACACCTACGTCGTCGCGGATGAGAACCTGAAGATCATCGATGTATCCGATGAGAGCAACCCCATTCTTCAAGGTGAACTGGTCGACGCCAACCTGACGGTCGAAACCCGCGACGAAGGCGGCCGTATGTGGGTCAAAGATGGCTATGCCTATATCATCACCGGCGAACGGAACGAGCGCCTCTACCATATCGTCGATGTCTCCGACCCGTCCTCCCCTGTTTACGTTAGCACCTTCTCATACGATCTTACAGAAGGGCTTCAGCAGCATCATGTAACCGGCATCGTCATCTCCGGGAAGTATCTGTATATGGGCATTTACTGGGGCAGTTTTGCAATCTTCGACATCACAGACCCGCTTACACCTGTGTATGTCGAAGACGGCAAAGCGCTTCCCCTGGACTTCGAGGGCTGGAATGCCAGCTGGTCACCTGGTAGGCTGTCAGGGGAAAATCTTGTGCTTCCAACGCTGTCACACCTGCGGCTGATCGATGTGCCGCGCGACAGCCAGGCATTGACCGGTGCGGTTACCGTGACAGCCAATCTAGGCGAACCCACCGCTGTCGGTTTGTTAAACTTTGAGGCTAGATCAGAGCCGGACTTGAAGAATCTAATCACAGCACCCAATGCGAATGGCTTCTTGGTTTTAATCCCCGCAACCCTGATTCTCGTTTTGTTAAGCACATCAATAATACTTCTGGCAAAAAATCGCCAGGATTATTAATAACGCATGGCCAGACCCTAAGGGTTTACACTGGGAGACAGTCCATATATGGCGACTGCCAGCCCATAACCCATGTAATTACGTATGTATCTGAAACCCCTAGGGTCTGGCGTACGTATCAGCAATACCTGTGATGTGCCTAACGTAGAGCTGCAAGAAGTACCCATAGTTACGTTCTTCTTTGAAGATATTTTCCCGGTTGTTACCGCGGTTGAAGATGTGGTAGTAACTGCCGTGTTGAAGGGCTGCTGGTTTTGGTATGTTATTTAAGACCCTAAGGGTTTACTAAGATTATAAAGGATCATTCTACGGCCAGGTTATTCCGGAGATGTGCATTCTCCATTCAAATAGAAACCCTGCGGGTCTCGCGTGCTCGAAATTCCTCCAAATCGACCACCGAGTTCGTCAGCCGGGCCTCTTCCGCTGCGAAAGCCATCAGATGGCTCTCCAGGGAATCTCGCGCATCTGATAAAGCCCCGCTCTCTCCACGCATCGCGCGCACGAAACTGCGCACCAGACCAAAATCACCACCCCCATGCCCGCGTTTCTCGACCTGGTTGGGATACTCAATGCTTTCAACGATTTTGCCCATGTGATCGAAAATCTTGATAAACACACAGTTCAGACCGAACTTGCCCAACAGGGTCCCCTGCGAGCCATCGATACGGAGTGTACGCCCCTCCTCATGGGAATGACCGTGCATGGTCAAAGAAGCGCTTACACCGCCCTCAAACTGCACGCTGACAATTTGATGATCGACCACGTCGTTGTCACATAGATAGACGCAGCGACCGTAAGGCCCTGTTTTCAGTGCCTCAAGCAAGGCGTCTTCGCTGGTCGGATCATCCGTGATCACGGAACGCGGCCAACCGCTGTATTCGGTCAAATTGCGCAGCGCAGGTAAAACAGCCCCCAGCCTATCGACCATCCCCGGTGATTTCAGGCTCACGCCTCCCACCGCCCTGTAAAACGAATTTTGAGCCTGGCTCAACGCAACCTTGACCGGTTCCAGGTCGATATACAACGCCGGGGCATAGAAAGGACAATCTTCCTCAACCGGACATCCGTCTGTGCAGCGTGGTGGCGCTCCAGGAGGCGCGTTCTCCGCTCTGAAATGCAGCAGCGATCCAACCGAACTCAACTGTGTCACGCGTTCTCCCACCATCCAGTACAGCAGGTCCAGGTCGTGGCAGCACTTTGCCAGGATCATGGGAGCCGATTCACCCTCCCGGCGCCAGTTACCGCGCACAAAACTGTGCGCCATATGCCAGGCGGCCACGTTCTCCCTGTGCGAGATGGTGATAATCTGGCCCAGGATGCCCGAACCCAGGATTTCGTAGACCCGCTGCCAGTAGTCGGTGTATCGCAGCACGTGGCAGACCTGCACCAGCCTGCCAGCGCCCTCCGCTGCCTGAACCAGGCTCACTGTTTCATACAGCGTGTTGCAGATTGGCTTCTCCAGCAGCATGTCGTAGCCGGACTGGATTGCGGCCACACCGGAGGCGTAGTGCATCTGGTCCTGCGTGCAATTAAAGACGACCTGCGCCATTTGGTCTTGCTCCAGCGCATCTTCCCAGGATCGGAATTGGCGCTCTTTTGGGATACCATGTGCCGCAGCAAATCGCTCCCGCCGCCCTGCATCTGGTTCTGCAACGGCTATAAAATTTAATTCATGCGGGTGTTCCAGCGCGTACGGGCCGTACGACTCGGTCCCTCTCATCCCGGCTCCCAACATGACAGCAGTGATCGGTTCATCCATAATCGAATTCCTTTAGCAGATATCTTACGGTTTAGCTGTACCAACAATCAACAGCAATCAAGCGCCCACACCCTCCACCGATATCCCCTTTCCACGCGAGAAAAAAGCGTACAACCCCAGGCCGATCAGAGAGATAAGCCCGGCGGCCAGGAACGGCCACTGGTAACCGCGCCCCCATAATACAGCGCCAATAATCGGAGCAGGGATGACAACCAGGCCGCGGATCATGTAGTAAAGCCCAACCACCCGGCCGCGATGCGTATCGGCTGCCAGGTCCACGATGAGGGCTTTACGGGCTGGCTCGCCAAATTCACGCAGCCCGGCAAGAATGAACGCCAGCAAGAGCAGTTCGGGGGGTAATGCGATCAGCACCAGGGGGAAAAGGGCAAATATGGCGAAGGTCACCAGGATGAGAGGCCGCCTGCCGATGTGGTCTGCGATCCAGGCAGCAGGGATATACAGCGCGATGGCAACCAGCATCTGCAAACCGATGTAGGCGCCAAATTCCACCGATGTTTTGCCGCGCAAGTTGATCACCAGCAGGATCACGTAAACCGCAGCCAGGTTCGACCCAAAGCGCGTCATGCAATCCGCCAGCAGCAGGTTGCGCAGCCCCTTGGGCATCAGGCGCCAGACGGAAATCAGGGAAGCGGAGCTCTCATTATCCGATTTTTGAGGCGTGCGGTAAAAATGGGATTGAATATAAACCGCACCCAGCGCCAGGACAATGGACACCACAAAGCCGATACGCATCCCATTAACCAGTCCCCAGCGCATCATCAAGTAACCGCCGATCACCGGCGCAATCACAATCGGCACGCGCTTCCAGATCGACTGCACGCTGAACCCCATGGCGCGCTTGGATTTTTTTAGCGTATCCCCGATCAGCGCAAAAATTGCCGGTTGGGACATGCTGCTCCATGCCAGGACGAACAGGGTGCCCACAAACACCAGCTCCCAACTATTGGAAACCAGGTAAATCAGGTAGCCCACGATAGCGATCAGTGTGAACATCACCAGGGCACGCTTTCTGCCCAGCAGGTCGGACAACCACCCGCCCGGATACTGGTAGAGTGTATCCACAACTTTTTTAAAAGAAGCGAAGGTGCCGATAATCACGATCGTCGCGCCCAGCCCCTCCAGGTACTTGGGCATAAAACGCACCCACAACGCCTCCCCCAACCCGATCACAAACAGTCCGACCAGCAGCACCAGGATATTGTGCTCCAGCGCCAGGTAATCGCGCACGGCGCCCAGGATACCCTTAGTTTTTATGGCGTATCTGCTTGACATAGTTGAACTCACTCATGAATTGTCCCCTTGCTTCCTGTCGGCACGATTATGTGGGAGTCGATATCACGCCAGCCCGTAGCGCCTGGCGATGTCTGCTGCCTGGGTGCGGTTCTCCGCCTGCAGCTTGGACAGTATATTGGATACGTGGTTCTTGACCGTCCCCTCAGTCACCACCAATTTCTCTGCAATCTCACGATTCGATAAACCCTGCGCTAACAACACCAACACTTCGCGTTCGCGCTCGGTGATGTCCTCATAAGGCGGTCTTTGCGGTCCAATCAATTCACGCAGCACGCGTGAAGCGATTTCCGGTTGAACGAAGGCTTCGCCAGCATGGATTCGCCTGATCGTTGCGATCAAATCTTCTACCGGCGCGTCTTTGAGCAGGAAACCCATCGCTCCGGCACGCACTCCCTGGTAAACATATTCATCACGGGCAAAGGTGGTCAGAATGAGCACCTTTGCCTCGGGCCAGGCTGCGCAGATGGCCTTGGTGGCTTCAATACCGTTCAGCCTGGGCATCTGCACATCCATCAGGATCACATCAGGGCGCAGTTCGAGCGCCTTTTGTATGCCTGGCTCCCCGTCGTCCGCCTCACCTACCACGGTCATCCCTGGCTCGATATCCAGGATGGTCTTCAATCCCTGGCGCATCAGGGTCTGGTCTTCAATCAACAGGATGCGGATGGAATTCGTCATAATTCAATTATCCATGAGCGTTTGTTCTGGCTCAAACACTACCGGTAAGCTGGCTTCGATCCGTGTGCCAGACCCGGTATTCATTATATTCAGCGAACCACCCAATCCTTCGACCCTTTCCCGCATGCCCCGTAAACCAAACTGGTCTGGAGTCATTTCAGCGTCTCCCGGAACGCCTACGCCGTCATCCTCGACCTGCAATGTGACTGACTCATGTTCACAAATCAACGCCAACTGGACACGCTTTGCATCTGCGTGCTTCTCCACGTTGGTAAACGCCTCTTGAGCGACACGCCAGATGGTCTCAGCGTGTGCCGGTCTCAACCGGTCAACGCAATCCTCAAACCGCGATGTGGTCTCGATACCGGTTCGTTCACCAAAATCCACGCAGACCGTCTGCATGGCTTCCCGTAGAGAGCGATCCCCCAATCCGGGAGAACGTAGACCGGCGATCGAACGGCGTAATTCATCCATACTGGAACGGGTCAGGTCTTTAAGTTCATCTAATTGAGCCGATGCTCCCTCAGGATCGATGCGATACAGGCGCTGGGCCGCTTCCAATTGAACAGACAACGAAACTAATGTGTGACCCAGGCTATCGTGAAGATCCCGTGCCAGACGCTCGCGCTCGCGCAATACGGCCAGCTCTGCTTCCCGCTGACGGGCAGCTTCCAGTTCCTCCTGGGCTGCCTGCAGCTCGGAGATCAACCTACCGCGCTCCCGGCTTGTGCGGATCAGTTGGTTGATGTACGCCAGAAAAACGAACACCAGGGCTGTCCCGGCAATAAAACCAAACAGCTCACCGGAACTGATATCCCCTAACATCGGCCAATAAATAATGAAGAACATATACAGGCTGATAAAGGCTGTCCCCAGGATGGCGGGTAGGGCCGGCAGCATGCCGAACATCTGACCCATATACATGAACCCTAACCAGAAAAATTCCGGTGCAAGCCAGAGCTCGAACATCCAGATACCGATACTGCCGATGAAATAGATCGTCAGGTCACCCCTTGTCAGATACCCCTTGCGGTCCAGGAGCATTGGTTTGGCGTAAAGTCCAACCTGGACGAGTATCAGAAAGATGAGCAGCGCCTCCTGCCAACCCAACGCTCCCCAGTTGCTCCATAATGTCAACCCGATAGCCAGTGCATAGGATCCTAGGGAAATGGCAGACCAGATGTATTCATATCGACGAAATTCTTTGCCTGACAAAGGCAAATCGGATTCGCTGAGAAAGGGCTTGTTACGGTTCATTTCTGAAAGTATAACAGGACTCAATTGCGATTTGTTAAGTTAGGATCGTGGTTCCCAACGGAACATCCTGGCAGCCAGGAAAGCCGCCAGCAGAGTGTAAACCGCCACGACCAGCAGGTTGCGCCAAATATCCGGGCTCATTCCTCCATCGATCAGCGGCGGGCGCACCAACTGGACCACAGCGTAGGCAGGCAAGTAAGGAGCGATCTTCTGGATAAAATCCGGCATCATCTCCAGCGGCATCACCAGGTCGGAGATGAACATCTGGCTGAAGTTGATTATCTGCCCCACGGCGATCGCTGCTCCCGCGGTGGCTGCCACCCCGCTGATCACTTGTCCCATACCCACGAAGCACAAGATGCCGATGACGATCATCGGGAATGCGATCAATGCAGTTCTGAAGGTAATCGACGCATCAAAGAACAACGCCGCGAAGACCAGGATTAAAATGCACTGCAGAATTCCAATCAGCACATTGACCAGCAGGTAGCTCCCCACCAACTGCCCGGAAGGGACCGGGGTGGTCTGCAGTCGACGCAAGATGTTTTTCTCACGCATTTGCACGATCATAGAAGCGCTGCCCAGCAAACCGAAAGCCAGGATGTTGAAAACCAAGACGCCCGGTACCACCCAGGTCATAAAGTCCGCATCACCCACAGTTAGTTTGCCAAACACTACCGCGTAGATGACCAGGATAAAAATCGGGAACGCCAGGTTCCAAAACAGGGTGGCCCGGTTGCGCAGGTGTAGCAGCAGCATGGCTTTTGTGAGGGTTGTAAATCGTTTCATGTTATTTCTCCAGATCAGGCATTAAGTATTCCGATCTCGAAGCAGTTGCACTGCTTCGAGCCTACATGTCAGGCATTAAGTGTTTTACCCGTCAGCTTAAGGAACACGTCCTCCAAATTGGGCTGGCGCAGCATGACATCTCCCAGTGTGCGGCCTAAACCGGAAGCTGTTTCTTGCAGGGCCGCCAGTGTCAGATGCGGTTGGGAGGTCTCGAGCTCCAGGTATTGTCCCAAATATCGTAAATCATGCACGCCCGGCAAGGCGTGGAGCTCTTCATCTGGCAGGTCCAGACTGGTTTTCAGCACCGGGTTGGCATCCAATCCCGCGATCAGGCGGGCTGGGGTATCGCAGGCAATCACCGCCCCATTGTCGATGATCGCCACCCGACCACAGAGCGATTCGGCCTCCTCCATGGCGTGTGTTGTGATCACAATAGTGCGCCCTTCTTTGTGCAATCGACGGATAATGTCCCACACGGCCCGGCGACCGTGTGGATCCAGAGCAGAAGTGGGTTCGTCCAGTATCACAATCTGAGGATCGTTGGCGACCGCCAGCGCCAGCGCCAGTCGCTGAGACTGCCCACCCGAGAGGTTGCGGGCCAGTTTTTTGCCGCAGTCGGCGATCCCGAATTGGTCCAGCAGTTCTTCGATCCGCCCGCGGCTGAGGTATACCTGGTACAACGCGGCGTAGACTTCCACAAGCTCTGTAACCGTAAGGTCATCTAAAAGTGCCGTTCTTTGCAGTTGAATGCCCAACATGCCCTTGGCACCTGCTGCATCGGTCCCAAGATCGTAACCATTCACCTCAACCCGCCCTTGATCGGGCACTTTCAACCCTTCTACGCACGATAACAAAGTTGTCTTCCCTGCCCCGTTAGGCCCCAACAGGCCAAATATTTCACCCTCCATAATTTCAAAGTGCACGTCTTGCAGAGCCAAAACCCGATCCGCACCAGAGCCGTAACTGGCACATAGTCCACGAATTTCGATCATTGTTTTACTCATTTCACACTCCTGATACTCACGAATTTTCTCTCTCTCAGTATATACATCCGGGACCACTTTGACCAATCCCGAAGGATAGATTTCCTATCTGTCGAAATATACATGTCTCAATATGACCTCGTGTCGCATATTTGTCTGCCCGCTGCCCGAATCATGCTATCATTAGGCGAATATTATCAACAGACACACCAAATAATTAAGACGGAGGATTAATGAGCGACCGTTATCTAATGGGGCTCGATATCGGCAGCGGGCACGGCGCCTGCTTGCTGTTCAACGTCTACAACGGGGATATCACCACTACGGTCCGGGAATGGAGCCATCCGCTCGCCATTGGTGATGGGAGCTGGGGAGTCGACCTGGATACTGACCTGGTGTGGCGATCGCTGAAGGATACAGTTCAGGAAGCGATGTTCAACGCATCGGCTTCACCAAACCAAGTTTTAGGCATCGCCACTGCCAGCATGCGGCATGGCATCGTGGTCCTCGACAATGATGGAGAGGTAATGCTCGCCATACCCACCAACGACGCCCGCGCCGCCTCGGAGACAACCGAACTGGCTGCCCAACGCGGCGAAGCGTTCTATAAACGCACCGGTCACTGGCCCCTGCCCATATTTGCCGCCACGCGCCTTATGTGGCTGCAGAATCACGCCCCGGGTACGCTGCACCAGGCTCAATCCATCCTGGGCGTCAGCGATTGGGTGGCTTACCGTATGACCGGGACCATCTCTATGGAACGTTCTCTGGCCGGCGAAACCCTGCTCTTTGACTTGCAAACAAATGACTGGGCGTGGGACCTGGTTGAATCGCTGAACCTGCCGAGACGCATTTTCCCGAGGGTCATCCAGGCGGGGGACGTCCTTGGCAATCTGACACCGAGCGCGGCCGAATATTTGGGTCTTGTTGAAGGCATCCCGATAGTGGCCGGCGGCGCTGATACGCAAAGTGGGTTGTTGGGCTGCGGCGTGACCGCCGCCGGCCAGCTTGGTGTCATCGCCGGAACCACAACGCCCGTGCAGCTTGTGCTGGACAAGCCCACGCTGGACGATAAATACCGGCTGTGGACCGGTCAACACATCCTGCCTGGCAGGTGGGTGCTGGAAAGCAACGTGGGGCAATCCGGCGAAGCCCTAGACTGGATGGCTGGCTTCCAATACAGTGAAGCCAAAGACCCGGTACCTATGCTGGCCGCTGCCGCCACTCGTTCTGAACCCGGCGCGCTGGGCATTACCTCCACCCTGGGCGCCTCGCTGTTCAACTCCAGGGAAATGGGCATCCCCATCGGGAACATCACCTTCTCGCCCCTCCTGGCTAACGACGATCCCGAACGCGGGCGCCATATTGGGCGCGCCGTGTTGGAAGGTTTGGTCTACGGGGTTCAGACCAACATAGAACAATTGTTGGAGGTGGCCGGAATCGATCAACCCCCGATAAAGCTCGCCGGCGGAATCGCACGCAGCGATTTGTTCGCTCAAATACTGAGCAACGTGAGCAGTACGACAGTGGCAGTGCCCGCCACGACTGAAGCCTCCGCCCTCGGCGCAGCGATGTGCGCTGCCGTTGGAGCGGGTGTACACGACGACCTGGTCATAGCATCCAGCGCGATGGCCAAAACTGAACGTTCATTCTCCCCAGAAGCGGAGCACCAGGCGACTTACCAGGAATTATTCGCCAGTTGGAAGGAACTGCGTGATTCGCGTGATAAAGCTGACCTTCTGGCGGGCGACATGGCGCTGGGTGCCTTATTGGATCAAACAGCAGATATTACCAGTTTAGATGATCCACATTTCCGGCCGCGCATCCTGGTCACCGCTCAAATTTCAGAAGATGCGCTCGATTCACTGCGGGAAATTGGCGATGTTGAATACCAGGACTATCGCCGGGATATGCGTCTGCTCAGTGGGGAGGACCTCGTGGAGGCTCTAAACGGATTCCATGTATTGGTCACCGAAATCGACATCGTAGATGCGGAAGCGTTGGTGGAACTGCCCGATCTGCGCCTGGTGGTGTCCTGCCGCGGCAACCCGGTAAACGTGGACATCGAGGCCTGCACAAAGCTGGGTATCCCGGTGCTGAACACGCCCGGTCGCAACGCAGATGCCGTGGCCGACCTGACCATCGCATATATGCTTTTAATGGCACGCAGCTTAACCTCCGCCATCCAATTTCTGCGGCAGGAGGGCATCGAAGCGGGTGATTTTGGCCGTATGGGTATGGCCTATGAAGAATTTCAAGGCCGCGAGCTGTGGGGCAAGAATATTGGCCTGGTAGGATTGGGCTTGATTGGTCGCAAAGTTGCCCGGCGGGTGCTGCCCTTCGGAGCACACATCCTGGCATACGACCCATACATCAGTATCGATGATGCGGTACTGGCTGGCGTTGAACTGGTCTCATTGGACACACTGCTTGCAGAAAGTGATTACGTCAGCCTGCACGCGCCGGTCACATCCGAAACACGGGGTTTGATCGGCGCCGCTCAGTTGGGGCGCATGAAGAAAGGCGCCTGCCTGATAAACACAGCTCGCGCTGCCCTGCTTGACGAAAATGCCCTTTATGAAACGCTGGTCTCAGGTCATCTGGGTGGGGCCGCACTGGATGTGTTCTCTGTAGAACCCCCTGGTTCGGAACACCCCTTGTTGAGCCTTCCAAACGTTATCGCCACCCCACACATCGGAGGCAACACCCACGAGGTGGCCGTCCATCAGGGGAAAATTGTAAAGGAAGATATCGAACGCCTGATCAAGGGGCAACCGCCGGCACATGTCTTGAATCCAGTAACCCTGCAGAACTTCAGTTGGACAGCGGCACGCAAACCGCTCTCGCAAGGTGAGGTTGAGGCGCTCACCAAAAAACCGGGGCCCGGCGTGAGCGACCTCGAAGTAGAGACACGCAGTTCATCAAATGCACCACAAGGGACGGAAAAAGTTGAAACCAAGATTTCCGCGCCACAATCCGGGCGTAGAAGTGGTTTACTCTCAAAAGTCCGCGACCTAATGACCGCGGGCGAAAAGGATGAACATCAGATGACACAAACAACCGACAGCACGCAGGTGACCGCCATAATGGAACAAATTCTGCGGGCATTCCTGGATTTTGCTATCGCCGACCAGGCTCTGCAGGAATTCTCAAACACTAAAGACTTTACCATGGTTTTTCTACTGACCGACAGCAAGCAGGAATTTTATCTGAGATTCGATAACGGGATCGTGACCGGAGATCTCACCCAACCGGGGAACGCACCGGACCTGACATTGAAGATGAAAGCCGATATCCTGGATGGCATGTTCACCGGGCGCATTAACCCCACCAGGGCGGCCATGACCGGCAAGATAGCTTTCAGTGGTGATACTCGTAGAGCCATGGCAATGCAGAAGATCCAGAAAGATCTCAGCCGCTGTTATTCCCGGGCGCGTGAGCAAGTCGGTGATCCAGGAGACCTGACAGTGTTGAGCGCAGATACTACACCTATCAAGGTCGCAGCACCGCCCCCTTCCGCTGCGCCATCGACCCCTGCTGCGCTGTCCACGGTGGGTGACGAGCGTGACGAGATCATCCCTGTCCTAAACGAGCTTTACACCGCTGGTTTGATCACTTCCACGGGCGGTAACATCAGCCTGCGCACATCGCAGGATTCCGAACAAGCCTGGATCACCCCCAGCCAGATCTTCAAAGGCGACCTGCGCGCCAACATGATGGTGCGCATTGACATGGCAGGCGAGCAGTTGGACGACGAGGCATTGCCCGCCTCCAGTGAACGCCTGGTTCATTGTGCAGTTTACAGGAAGAGACCGGATCTGAACGCCATAGTCCACACACATGCCCCCAACACCACTATCCTTATGCTGGCCGGGTTACCTTTCGTACCCATATCCACCGAAGCTGCATTCGTCGGCGAAATACCCCTGGTGCCGTTCATCATGCCCGGCACGAACGACCTGGGTGATGCTGTAGCGAACGCCATTGGTGACGGCGTGGCAGTCTTCATGCAAAATCACGGACTGGTTGTTGGCGGCTCAAGCTTGCGGCGAGCGGCAGATGTCACCGAAATCATCGAGACGACCACCGAAAAACTGCTTTTACTGCATCTGCTCGGGGTGCAGCCGCCACCACTCCCCGATGACATCCTGGGTGAGCTGAGTGAGCTTAGGGACTTAATGGCTTGATAAGCAAGCACAACATTATGTTTAATGTTGTGCCAGCCTACGGGTATGGAAACCACGCTATCTTAGATTCCCCTCCCAACCCCTTCAGTTCCCCGGAAACTCCGAGTTTCCGGGGAACTGTGGGAAAAAAGGGAACCCACGCAGGTGGGTTTCGTGTTTCTCACTGACATGACCATGTCCTGAGTTAGCGAAGGATCAGTCGCCGGGTGTGGATCATAACCATAGTGAGCGAAGGATCAGTCGCCGTAGGAAGAACCGCAGGTAATTACCTAAGCTTAAATTCAAGAGGTATCATAATTATTAAGAACGGCCATTCGCGTTCTTGTTTATAAAATTTACAATCATCTTATTAACGACATCGGGCTTGTTGTGATGCGGTTGGTGCCCGCATCCAGTCATCGGCCGACCCTTCGCATTGGGCAGCCATGAGACGAGCTTAGGGAAAGATTCCGGGTCTTCGATGTTATCATGTACGCCATAGATCACTACCGTATTGGGGATGATATTTTCGAGGTCTGGTGTCAGGTCTTTGGCGGATTTTGGGATCAGCAAGAAATATGGAGAGGCGCGTTTTACGTTCTTGGCATACAACGCACGCGCTTTGGGCGGCAGCATCGTTGTAAACGAGTCGCTTTTGGACAAGAAAGAATTCACCAACCATTGGGGAGTCCTCCTCAGAATCCTGACGCCAAAATTGTCAAACGGCATAAAAATACTTAACAGACCTTTGAGTTGTGTGAGACTGAAAAGTGGGTTGATCAACACCATGGCGGCCACGTTCTCCGGGTTCCGGCGTGCGTAATTGAGACTCATGTATCCGCCCAGCGAGTGGCCCACCAAGAAGTATGGCGGTTCAATACGCAGGGCTTCGATCCAGCTCTCCAATGTTCCGTAAACAGCCCGCGTGGTATAGAATTCGGGGTCGCTCGGTTGGGGGCTGTCCCCATGGCCCAATAAATCAACGGCGATTGCGCGGTAGCCCTCCGAGACGAGCATTGGCATCAATGAATACCAGTCCGTCAGGGCTTGAGATATACCATGGATTAAGATGACCGTTGGACCTTCGCCATTATCGACATGATGAAGGAATTCGCGTCGTCTTATTGTGTCCATCACTGTCATCGAAGTTCTCCCTTGTCTTTAATATAATTATAACTAACTATTCACCAATCATAGGGCTTCTTTAGAATTTGAAACCCCAAAGGCTGGAATTAGTTGCTTCCGGTAAATTCGCCAAATAGCTGATGTTGTTAATACGCGTCCTATTCACAAAGTAATGGGATTCCCGCATTAATAAGAGGTAAAATCTATGTCGACATACTAAAGACACTGGAGTGATTAATGCACATGGATCCTGAGATCGTTAGCAAAAACATCGAGGCTTTTATCCGGCAGATGGTGGACGAATATCGTAGAGATGGCGTGATCCTGGGTATGAGCGGCGGTGTCGATTCATCGCTGGTCGCCTCCCTGCTGGTCCGGGCGCTGGGGCCCGATAAGGTGCACACCCTGCTCCTGCCTGAAAGGGATTCAAGCCCTGACAGCAAAACCGATGCCATGGTGGAGATCGAGCGACTGGGGGTTGGATACCAGGAGATTGATCTCACACCTATTTTATCCGCCATCGGTATTTACAAACAACTGCCTCTTCAATACCTGGGTGCGCGGAGAATCAAGGAGACCGTCGTCAGGCAGCAGCACCAGCAGCAGATCGAAAAGTTAGGGGAAATGCCGTTCCTGGCTGGCCTGCTCGGCACCCGGGACATCGAAAAGGGCCAGCGCATTATCGACGCCGGTAACGCCTATGCCCGTGTAAAACACCGCATGCGGATGGTTGTTCTATACTACTATGCCGAATTGGAAAATCTTCTCGTCATAGGCACGACAAATAAGAGCGAAGCCATGACCGGATTTGTGGTCAAGTGGGGCGATAACGTGGCTGACATCGAACCTATCCTGCCGCTCTACAAGACCCAGGTATTCCAGTTGGCAACTTTTCTGGGTGTGAGCCAGGAGATCATCGATAAAGCGCCCTCCCCCGATCTGATGCCGGGAATCGTGGACGAGCTAGCGTTAGGCATTGATTACGCCACCCTGGACAAAATCTTGTGGGGCATTAATCAGGGATGGATTGACTCCCGGATCATTGAAGCATATAACGTGGATATCCCCCAGGTAGAGCACGTGAGAGAATTGGTGGCGCGATCAGAACATACCCGAATAATGCCCCCTTATCCGGAAATCACGCTATCGAACTGATTATATAAACAAGTATTTATCCCCCTGGTCGGTGGTCGGCGGTGTCCCATCGCTGACCATTTTTTTGTTTACTCTCTTCTCGTGATGCTGCCCAGACCGGATACACTTTTTGTCACGCGCGGGTTTCCGTAATATTCGACGCTGCCAATTCCCGTCACGCGTACATCAAGCTCCTCGACTGCCCAGACGATAGCTTTACCCACACCATTGATTGCCACATTAGCTGACTGGCATTCCAGCTTCCTGGCACTGTAAGCCCCGGCGCCGTCAAGAGTTACATTTTGCTTCTCAACCTCGCCCCGTATGTTGATATTTCCCGCACCAGGCATGTCAACGCGCAGATACTCCGCATCCAGGGCATCTATCCTCATCTCAGCCGCCCCGTCTAAGGAAACCGTAAATTTTTCAGTCCACAATTCATCGATCTCCACCCTGCCAGCCCCAGACACCTTCAGCCCGGTCAGATCCTTGACCATCAAATAATACTTGACTCGCGGGGGATTGTATCCCCGCGAGAAGATCGAGTTAAAACGGTGCCAAAACTCCCCAACCACGTCAATCTTGAGCACTCCTTTTTGAACGCGGGTCTTAACACGGTCCATATACCTTTCTTCGGTCTCAATCTCCAGTGACTCTTGATCGCCCTGCTTGATGAACAGTTCTCCATAACCCCGCAGCGCGACCTGATTGACATCCTTGATCTCGCGTGTCTCTTTTATCATAGTGTTTCTCCTTACACCGGATTATTGCTGCCAATGATCCTCCTATTTTTACCACAAAGTAGTCTAAGAGTTAAGACTTACGCAGTTGGGTAGGCTTCGGGGGTGTGGTGGGGAGGCTTTGCCTCCCCACCACACCCCCAGCAACCCTGAACTGTGT
>Ga0209013_10000492_pt1 | contig 35178 bp, 38 predicted proteins | sample Cruoilmetagenom2_FD_187291 | JGI IMG/M metagenome (GOLD analysis project Ga0209013, IMG submission 187291) | Oil polluted marine microbial communities from Coal Oil Point, Santa Barbara, California, USA - Sample 2 (SPAdes) (version 2) | ecosystem: Environmental > Aquatic > Marine > Oil seeps ...
TTCCAGGCCGCCCGATTATGCTCAAGTAAATTTGTCACGATTTCTCTCCGGAAGCTATATAGGTACGTTATTGGGATCAGCGATCAGATTCAATCGAAGCTGATTGATTTCAAAAACTCAATTCTTTTGCTTTTGATCTTCTCCATATCCTCACCGACCCACATAAAATGCCCTCCATGGGTCTCGATCAATTGGTAATCTGCCAGATTATTAGTGAGGTATTCAGCATTCAGCCACTTAACATCATTATCATCCCGGCTGTAAAACAGGAGGGTTTTTACATAAATATTATCAACCGGGATATTTACTATGGAAGTCATTAGTTCAATATCATGGTCCAGCCCGGCTTTTCGAATGCTCATTGGGCTGCTTACTTTCATTAAGTTCACTACCCAATCCCTTCTGACATCATCTGCCGCGGCGAGGTTGGTGAATTTTTCTATTTCCTCTTTATCAAGCAATGTTTCAAGTTTGAGGATGCTCTTAAAAGTGATTTTAAAAGCTGCCTTAACCATAATGGTGGATATCCAGCTCAGAACATCTTGAATCCCATCACTTAGAAATAATTTCATCCAAAATGAGTCTTCAGCGCCAACTGGAATCTTATAAACAGTACTGATTCCGGCTTCCATGATAAGGGCTTGAGTTCTGGCGGGGTATTTATTTGCCAGGTAAAGTGCAAGCGGGCCGCCTGCAGATGCTCCGATTGGAACGACTTTCTTAATATTCAGCTTATCCAATAATTCGATATATTGGTCCGCCTGCTCTTCATAGGATAGAGCTTGAAATGGTGTTTGAAGATAACCGGGCCTTGAAACCGTGAGTATGGAATATCCTTCTTCAATAAGATATTTGACGAAGTAATCTTGGTCTATTCCCCCGGGTCCTCCATGCATAAAGAACAGGACTGGGCCGCTGCCAATCAATCTGTAATGGATCTTTCCGGATGAGAGATCCATGATATCCCCTTCATCCATTACTTTTGAAGCAGATTTTTTCCAGATCACATATCTGATTCGGATGGTAATAATGATTGCGAATAGAATTATTGAGATGATAGTTGAAATACGCATATTATTTTATTGATTCCTTTCTTGGTATGTCCTCCGCCATCGGTCTTCTATTCCCAGTCTGCTTATCCTACTGTAATTCTCATCCGCCCGTGCCGCGGCCGGTGCCGGTTGTGTAATCATATTCTGAACCAAAGATGCTGTGAGGAATGAAATAGACCAGCAGGGTTACGAAACCTGCCAGGTACACAGAGCGCCGGTCGCGCCGATCACCACGGTTGAGGTACAGGGCCAAGACCCAGAAGACTAGTTCAACTACCACTTTATTATCGGTCCAATCAATGCCAAAAGGTATCCCGGACCACAATACACCAAAAGCGTACCACTGCACCAACGGCCCCAGGATGAACCCGCCGATCAGCAGCGAGATCATGGTAGCCCAAAGCAGCGATTTGTATTTGCCATCGATCAGAGCTTCGAAGGTAGTCCGGATAGCGATGGTCATTGAGGCAAAGATTGCAAAGATATGCAAAAGGAGCACGGCGGTGGGCACTTCGGCTTTGTAGCGGGCGTAAATGGGTTCATCATTGGTCACCGAGATAGCTCCATTCTCTCCGTCATCAATATAGACTAGGTATTCATACTTTCCAGCCCGCTCTTGTAAGCTGGGTAGCTCTGCGCCAATCCCTTGTACGGATTCTGCGCGGCCCCTCCGTGAGAACTCAAAAGAACCTGCCTCCATTGGAATGCTTTCCCATTCATCGTTGGATTTAAAGCGTCGGTAATTGACATACCCTGTCACACCTGAAGGAACTGGATCGAGCAGCATGATCTTCAGATCCGTGTCTATTGTTTCACTGCGCAGGAATTTGAAATGAACAGTACCTTGCGCTGTTTCAATGTCACCTTCCAGCGGGTAGGTAGGTCCGGTTTTGTCCTGATAGGTAAAACAAATCAGGGTGATAATTCCGGCTAACAACCACAGCAGTACACCCGTGATTTTGGGTTTCCGTTCAGCAAAAGAAATTAGGAACTGCATTATGCCTCCTGAAATTTTCCAGGTAAATAAGTTGTGACAGCAGACATTGTAACATTATCTGTGAGCCCCCATCGGCTACTTCATCTCGTTACTGAATACTGGTCACTGGCTGCTTTTCCTTGTCCCTAAAATATGAATTGATTAGCCTCCCAATGCATTCTGGACAGCGCCTAAGTTGTCTTTCTTGTTATTTTGCGCTACACTCATATATGAGACAATCCTCCTCTTAAATAACCCGGGACAACCTATGTTATTCAAAGAATCCCTCTTCATCGGCATTGACCCGCCCTCGGGCTTGTCCTCCCTGACCTATGCCGCCCTCGATAAAGATCTGAATCTAATCGCCCTCGGCAAAGAGGATATCACCGGCATGGTAGCCTTTGTCGGCGGCCAGAAGGCGGCCTTCGTGGGCGTCAATGCGCCCCGCAGGCTTAATCAGGGGCTGATGAAAAAGGATTCGGTGCGCGATAAGCTGAACCCCCAACCCAACCCGGGGCGCTACACTGCCTACCGGGTGGTGGAGTATGAGCTCATTCAAAAGAATATCCGCATTCCAAAAACCCCGGATAAGGTCAACCTTTGTCCGGGATGGATGAAAAATGGCTTCTTGCTCTACAAACGCCTAGAGGAGCTCGGTTTTAAAGACTTCCCGGCCGAAGACCACAAAATGCAGCTGCTGGAAGTATATCCCCATGCGGCCTACACCACTTTATTAAAGAAGATCCCTTTCCTGAAAAAGAACCTCGAGGGTAGGCTGCAGCGCCAGCTGCTATTGCATTCCCTGTCGGTTGATGTGCCGGACCCGATGCGGGTCTTTGAGGAGATCACGCGTTATAAGATCATCCAGGGCCAGCTTCCACTGGATGGCCTCTACTCTGTTGAGGAACTGGAGGCATTGATCGCTGCCTACCTGGCCTGGAAGGCGGCTTCAGAATCTGATGAAATCACACTTATGGGGGAACGAATTGAGGGCCAGATTGTTATACCTGTTAAGGAACTCAAGCCAAAATATTACTAAATCATTATTATTAAAATAGGCAGGTCTGTAGAAAGTATCAATTTGCCTGGAATAGACAATTGAGAGGATGAAATTATGAATCACAGGAAAACCCTTTTTATTATCAACCCCAACGCCAACATGGGAAATGCCTGGCGCCAAGCAGCTGACCTGCGGCCGATCATGGAAGAATATGGCGGGGCAGACTGGGCCGGTTCGGTCTATCCGACGCATGCCATCGAACTGGCCAAAAAAGCGGTCGAAGATGGCTACGAGCTGGTCATCGCCGGGGGAGGGGACGGCACAGTTCACGAAGTGGTCAACGCTATCATGGAGTTCCCCAAAGAAAAAAGGCCTGCTCTCGGTGTTTTGCCGCTCGGCTCCGGAAATGATTTTTCCTATTCGGCAGGTATGGATCCCAACCCTGCCAAAGCCCTGCGTCAGATTTTTGAAGGTAAGGAATCCTGGGTTGATATCGGCAAGGTTGAGGACGATCGGGGCAGGACTGAGTATTTTGATAACACTGTCGGGGTCGGTTTTGACGCCGTCGTCACCATCCATTCTCACAAGATGCCCTGGGTGAGGGGATTAACGATGTACGTTCTGGCCGTTCTGAAAACCATTTTCCTGAATCATAATCCCATCGGTGTGGATATCACCATGGATGGGGACAATAAATTCCAGGAAAAACTGATAATGTTTACCCTGTGTAACGGCGGCCGGGAAGGCGGAGGTTTCCACCTTTACCCGGAAGCCAAGACTGGCGACGGGATCTTCAATTACGTCACGGTTCCTAACGTCAGTCGTATGATGATGCTGCGTTTTATTCCGATGTTTATGAACGGTTCCCATTTGAAACACCCTAAGGTCAAATTTGGAGACTTCAAAGACATGGTGGTGGAATCGGATTCCGCCATGTTCATTCATATTGATGGCGAGGTTTTTTCAGGTTTTACATCGAACTTGAGAAAAATTAAAGTGACTATGGAACACGAGGCCATCAGGGTGGTCTCCTGACACATTAGTATGACCGATCTGCGCCAGAGTCTTATCAAATCTGAATTCAGCTACTTAAAAGTTGTGGCTGAGAAATGGGAGCTTTCCTTTGATGCTCCTGATGCCCGCCAAGGGATGGAACTGCTGGCGGAAACTCTGTTTGCATCCAACAAGTTGGCTGATCTGGGAAATATCCTCTCCGCGGAAGAAGTAGAAGCCCTGATCTGGCTGGACGATCGAAACGGTAGAGAAACCTGGGACCATTTCACTCGCCGCTTCGGGGAAATACGGGAAATGGGGGCGGGCCGACTGGATAGAGAACGACCGGATCTGGCTCCGAGCTCACCTGTTGAAGGACTCTGGTATCGGGCCCTTATCGCCAGAGGGTTTTATGAATCAGAGTCAGGACTGCTGGAATTTGCCTATATCCCCGATGATATTCGCGAGTTTGCTTTACCCCTCTTAAATCCGGACCGAAAAGAAACAACCGAAGAGATCTTCTTGTGCCGCAAGGCGGCGTCCAGGGAAACCAAGGAACGCCAACCGGCTTCTACGGTTATCCTGGACCATGTTTGCACCATTTTGGCTGGATTGCGGATGGACCATGACCCACTGGATCATCTGCCTGGGGTAACTGATTCGGAAAGATCCTTTTACCAGATGTTATTGGTTTTGACTGATCTGTTGGATGAAAAATTATCAACCCTGCCGGAGAATTTACGCCTCTATTATGATTTAGCTGAACCAGACGCCCTGCTGAAATTATGGAATTCCTGGTTAGTCTGTGATACACATCATGACCTGAACATGGTTGAAGGGATCCAGATCGAAGGTGTGCCAGAATTGGATCCAATCCCAGTCCGTCAACGGTTGATCGCTCTTCTCAAGGACCTCGATCCGCAGGTATGGTGGAGCATGGAATCCTTTATTACCCAGATCAAGGAGAGGTTTCCGGATTTTCTGCGCAGCGCTGGTGAGTACGAGGCCATGTTCATAAAGGATAAAAAGAACGGCACGTTCCTAACTGGATTTTCCAGCTGGGACCATGTTGAGGGAGAGTTGATCCGCTACATCCTGACCGGACCGCTACACTGGCTGGGTTTGATCGATTTGGCCGGGGCAGCAGAAGATTCTCCGATCCTGGCATTCAGGGTGGGAAAACTGTTCCAGGATTTTGTTGACGGAGGAGTTCCTTCTGTGCCGATTGCAAGCCCGGATCCGATCCAGATCCGGTCCAAGGGTGAGATTCGGGTAATGATGGGTGTTGCGCACAAGATCCGTTATCTGATTGCCAGATTTTGTGAATGGGGTCTATATAAGGCAGATTCCTATTATTATTTCATCACCCCGGCGTCACTGACCAGGGCTGAAAAACAGGGCTTAAAAGTATCTCACTTGCTTTCATTGCTCAAGAATCATACTGAAGCGATCCCACCCAATATACTGGCAGCACTCGAGCGCTGGTATAAACAGGGCATCCAGGCCTCGATCTCTCAAAAAACAATCATGCGCCTGGGATCCCCCGCAGTCTTAAAAGCATTGAAAAGATCCCCGGCTGAAAGGTATATCCTGGAACAGCTGGGGCCAACAGTTGTAATTATCAAAGAAGGAAGCGAGGAAAAGATTTCTCAGGCCCTGGTTGAACTTGGTTTTTTTGTCGGTATTGAGGATCAGACAGGTTCCCAGACCTGATAAAGACCCAGGTTTCCCCCTTCACCGTCCGAGTCAAAAGATTCTACGATTTTAAATCCGCTCGAATCTGCCAGCTGGCTGAGTTCTTCGGTACTGTAAAGGTGAACATAACGGGTGCCGGATCCTCCCCGCTGCCAATCGAGCAAGTAATCACCATCATCCACCTCATCGGCAGAAATATTGACGGTATCCCAGGGCAGTATTTTCTTTCTTAGACGTTCGCTCCTGTTGAACTGCCAGGTAGAAATGTATAAAACACCTTTATCATCTAGGTATTGGCGGATATTCCTGCACAAGGAAACCCGCAGGGCATGGCTGGGAATATGGTGGAAGGTGGCAAAACATAATATGACCTCAAATCTGGTTGGAGGCAGCACTTTTTCCCAGCTGGGGGCAGTCAGATCTAATTCGTGGAAATCCGCCTGAAAGCCGGCCGGAATATCAGCTGAGGCCCAGTTTAATAACCCCAAGCTGAAGTCAGCGCCCAGGTAGGTGCCTTTGAAATCATTTTGAGCCAGGTGGAGGGCGACCTTGCCGTTGCCGCACCCCAGGTCCAGGATAGAGGCCTTTATTGGCATCCTTTCCAGGACCTTAAGCACACCCATCTGCAGCCGGCTGCGGGTTTCAGAGAAATCATCCGCGAAGCTTTGGTAAAATTGGTGATTGAGGCTGACAAGCTTTTGGGCAATTTCAGGTTTCATGACCTAATTATAAGCCAGAGTGCTTTTGTTGTTTCACTAGAGTGGGGAGATAATTTATGTCTAAACCAAATGATGATTTATCAATTGAGAAGAGGATATTGCATACGATTTATATAATCAGGGGAAGAAAGTTATATTAGATTCCGATTTGGCAAATCTCTATGGCGTAGAAACGAAAAGATTGAATGACCAGGCCAAAAGGAATATTGAACGATTTCCAGAGGATTTTTTGTTCCAACTGACAGGTGAAGAATCTAAAAACTTGAAGTCGAAATTTGCGACCTCAAGTTCAGGATGGGGAGGTCGTCGGACACCACCATATGTATTTACTGAATTTTGTGCACTTCAGGCTGCGAATGTATTGAAATCTGAACAAGCGATAAAAATGAGTACTTATGTTGTGAGAGCTTTTATCCGATTGAGAGAAATGATATTGTCCAATGTGGAGCTATCAAGAAAGATTGACATGCTGGAAATAAGAATTGGAGGGCATGACAAAATTCTAATGGGGTTAGTTAGGGAAATCAAAGGAATGATTGATGCACCAAAACCTAAAAAACACAAGAGACCTATAGGTTTTATCCTGCCCGATAATATGAAAAAGTGATAATATTCATTTCCTGAAATAAGGGAAGTCATGGCAAAATCAAATCACGAGGGTAAGAAGAACGAAACCAGGATCTACACAGAGCAGGAACTGCATCTGGCTGCATTAACTTTGGCGGAAATTGAGGCTGGAGAGGATGTATTTAAAGCTATCCGCCATCATCCCCTTCCGGGCGGGGCCGGTTTCTTGAGCAAACATACCTTGATCACAGCCTACCGCAACCAGGTGAAGGATGGGACAAGGCAGGAAGACCCCCGACTATTCAAACTGATCCGCTTGAAACCGATGCGGACCCTGTCCGGGGTGACCACAGTTACAGTGCTTACCAAACCTTTCCCCTGCCCAGGAAATTGCATTTTCTGCCCTGATTATGAAGAAATGCCGGTCAGTTATCTGCCGGATGAACCTGGCGCGATGCGGGCACTGTTTCACGCTTATGATCCTTACACACAGGTGGAATCACGCATCGAAGCTCTGCATGAGATCGGTCATCCCACTGACAAGATCGAGTTATTGATTTTGGGGGGATCCTGGACCGCATACGATCAGGATTACCAAACCTGGTTTATCAAACGTTGTTTTGATGCCATGAATGGTATAGAAGCCGATTCGCTGGAAGAAGCCCAAAAGATCAATCAGGGAGCCAAACATAGGAATGTTGGCTTGGTTCTGGAGACCAGGCCTGATCTGATCACCCCAGCAGAACTCACCCGAATGAGGAAATTCGGCGTGACCAAGGTCCAGCTCGGCATTCAAAGCCTGGACGATGAGATCCTGAAATTGAACAAGCGGGGGCATACTGTTTCACAGGCCCGGGACGGTGTCGCTCTTTTGCGGTCAGCTGGATTTAAGATCGTTTTACATTGGATGCCCAATTTGCTGGGATCAACCCTGGACTCGGATCGGGAAGATTTTAACCGGCTTTGGGAGGATTTCTCTCCGGATGAGATCAAGATCTACCCCACTCAATTATTGGAGAACACCGGCTTGCATGAGGTTTGGAAAAAAGGGGATTATATTCCTTATTCGACTGAGGAATTGATCCAGCTGATCGCTGATATCAAAACTACTATTCCCCGCTACTGCCGGGTGAACAGGGTGATCAGGGATATTCCCTCTGGTAATGTAGTAGCTGGCAACAAGAGGACCAGTTTGAGGCAGGACATTCAGAATGAATTGGGCCGCAGGGGTGAAGTTTGTTCCTGTATTCGCTGCCGGGAAGTTAAAGGGCAGGAAGTCGATATCAGTACATTAGAAATGAGTGATCTGGTTTATTCAAGCAATGGCTGTGAGGAGCATTTTATCTCGTTTGATACGCCAGATGACAGCCTGGCAGGATTTTTAAGGCTCAGCCTGCCGGGTGCTGAGGCGTCTGATCCAGGCATTGATGAACTTGTAGGCGCAGCCATGATCAGGGAAGTCCATATATACGGGGAATCGCTTCCTGTTGGTTTGGAGAAGGCTGGCGCAGCCCAGCATGCTGGACTTGGCACAGCGCTGCTGGTTGAAGCAGAAAGAAAAGCCAAAAAACACGGCTATCCTAAACTGGCTGTGATCTCAGCTGTAGGAACACGTGATTATTACCGGGAGCGGGGGTATCAAAAAGGAGACCTTTATCTGATAAAAGATCTCCTTATTTAAGCCTTATTATAAAAACCGCTGTTTCATCTCAGTAATCGATCTCACTGATCAGGTTTAACTTTTTGATATTATGTTTGGCTTTGATCCAACGTACGGTGCCGGTCCGCCCGCGGATCACCAGGCTATGGGTTTCAGCAGCCTGGCCAGTATAGCGAACACCGGAAAGAAGTTCTCCATCCGTTATACCAGTCGCCGCGAAGAAAACATCATTTGAGGAAACCAGGTCATCCATCGTGATGACTTTATCCAGGTCGTATTCCATTTCCAAACCCAGTTTTTTCTCTTCTTCATTTCGAATAAATAATTTTCCCTGTATCTCACCACCCATGGCCCGCAAGGCACAAGCTGCCAGCACGCCCTCCGGGGTGCCACCAATCCCTAATAAGGCATCGATCCCTGTTTCAGGAAGGCAGGTCATCAGGGCGGCAGCCACATCGCCATCGGGGATCAAACGGATCCTGGCCCCAATTTGTCTTACCTCTTTGATTAGCTCGTCATGCCGGGGACGTTGGAGGATGATCACAGTGACGTCCTTGATGGATTTACTCTCCGACTTGGCAATTCTTTCCAGGTTGTCTTTTAGAGGTGCTTCGATATCAATCTTACCTTTGGCCAAGGGACCAACTGCAATTTTATCCATATAAACAAATGGACCTGGATTATACATAGTACCCCGGGGAGCAATAGAGACTGTCGCAATCGAATTCAGGAAACCATTCGCCAAGGGGCGGGTACCGTCAATAGGATCAACCGCCAGGTCAACCAGGGGGGGCTTGCCTGTTCCGACGACTTCTCCATTGAAAAGCATGGGCGCTTCGTCTTTTTCTCCCTCGCCAATGACTACCAGAGCTTCCATATCAATAGAATTCAAGACCAGGCGCATAGCATCTACAGCAGCTTTGTCCGCCAATTTTTTTTCTCCCCGACCCATGAAGCGGCCAGCTGACAGGGCAGCCGCCTCGGTCACCCGGACCAGTTCCAATGCCAAGTTTCGAGAAGGTTTTTGTGAGTTCATGAACACCTCTTTATATGAACAAGTGAAGAATTAGATAATAACCGATAGGAGCAGCCCAGAATAAGGAATCCAGCCGGTCAAAAAATCCGCCGTGTCCAGGGAGTATATTCCCGGAATCTTTTTCTCCTGCTGGTCGTTTGATCATGCTCTCGGTTAAATCCCCCAGAGGGATGAATGCAGAAATAATCAATCCCAGAAGAGCCCCCTGAACAGGAGAAATGGGCAACCCGGCATTAAAGACACGCTCGAATAGCAGCGCCAGGCCCAGGCTGCCAAGTGAACCAAAGATCAGTCCTCCGAAATACCCTTCCCAGGTTTTATTGGGACTGGTTTTCGGGGCAAGTTTATTTTTGCCAATGGTTGTGCCCAGTAGATAGGCTCCGGAGTCCGCGATCCAGACCGTTGGCAGGACCAGGTATGTCCACCACATTCCACCCGGTAGTTCTCTTAAGGAGATCAAATAAGAACCCAGAAATCCGATATAAACCGCTATGCTGATGGAAGCACCAAAATCAGCTCCCGGATTTGGGGCACCTTTTTCATGATGAATGATATGCCAAGCTGCTATCAGGAATAACAGCAGGACCAGGAGAAAAGATGAATTGGCAAACTGGTAAAAGGACCGGGCCAAACCCAGCACCAAGACACCAAATATTGCCAGCGGTAATGCCGGTTGGAGGTTGACTTTCTTTAAAAGGCTGTCATATTCCCAGGCAGCGAGGCACAACAGCAGGATAATAACTGCCTGATAAAGATATCCCCCATAATAGATTACCAGCAGTGCCAGAGGCACAATGATTAATGTGACAACCGTTCTCCGAAATAGATCAGGCAATTTTAGACATCCTTTATGTTTTGTATTTCGCCATAGCGGCGTTCACGTTGATCGTAGACTGTTAAGGCCTGATGGAGTTCTTCTCTGCCAAAGTCTGGCCAGTAAGTGGAAGTGAAATACCATTCTGAGTATGCTCCCTGCCAGATCAGGAAATTGCTGCACCGGTATTCACCTGAGGTGCGGATGATCAGGTCAGGATCGGGGCTGCCAGCCGTATATAAATATTTGGCAAATAAGTCTTCGTCCAGATCTTCCGCTTTATGGCCGTCTTCCATTAATTGTTTGACAGCATGGAGAATTTCATCCCGTCCGCCATAATTGAAAGCGATATTCAGGATCAGGGTTTTATTATCTTTGGTCAGCTGGATCGCTTCCTTGACTTTATCCCGCAGTTCCTGGTCTATCTTATCAAGCCGGCCAATGTGACGGAGCTGGACCCCATCCTCATGCAGATTATTCAGTTCCCGGTTTAACATCATCCGGAAAATTTTCATCAAGCCCTGGATCTCTTCCGGGGGGCGATTCCAGTTTTCGGTTGAAAATGCATAAATCGTCAGATACTGAATGCCGAATTCTCCACAAGCTTCGATAACTTCCCGTAAGTTTTCAGTCCCTGCCTGATGCCCGGCCAGGCGGGGTAGTCCTTTTTCAAGTGCCCAGCGTCCATTTCCATCCATGATAATTGCCAGATGGGTTGGGATCTTTTGGGGAATTTTGAGGGATTCTTTGGCCATATAATGTTTTTTGGATGAAAAAAAATGGATCAGACTTCCATGATCTCAGCTTCTTTTCTCTCACAGACCCCTTCGATCTTTTCTGTGTAGTTATCAGTGATTTTCTGGACCTTCTCCTCGCCGCGATGCAGGTCGTCTTCTGTGATCATTTTCTCTTCTTCAAAGTCCCGCAAATTGCGGATGCTGTCTCGGCGAATATTGCGAATGGCGATTCGGGCATCTTCGGCTTTGGTGCCAACTACTTTAACCAGTTCTCGCCTGCGATCTTCTGTTGGTGTTGGCAGTACCAGGCGGATATTTTCGCCATCGTTATTTGGGGTCAGCCCCAGGTCAGATTTCAATATTGCTTTCTCGATATTCTTTAGAGAAGAGGGATCGTAAGGGCGGATTAGAAGTGAACGAGATTCAGGTACGCTTATCCCCGCCAATTCCTGGAGCGGGGTTTGGGTGCCATAATATTCAATGGGCAGCAGCTCAACCAGGGAGGGGTTGGCGCGACCGGTCCGGATCGTATTTAACTCCTGGATCATGACGCTAATGGCTTTTTCCATCCGCTCTTCGGTTTCTTGATATACATCCGCTAGCATAACGAACCTCCCAGAATCGATCTCAGCGTTTTAGCCCTTCAAACCCGGGCTGTATAAACATTTTCCTTAATACTATACTCGATTAATCTGACTTGAGAAAGACATAACTTGATGAAGCCTGGAGAGAGATAAAAGAAATGGGCGACCTATCTGGCCCCTCCTCCCGTTCCAATATATTATTTCAATGTTTAGCGGGGGGCGTCAGTAACCAGCGTGCCGACCTTATGTCCCAATAAACCCTTCTCAAGTGCGTCATGATCCCGCATATTCAGGACCAGGATAGGCAATTTGTTGTCCATACAGAGCGATAAAGCGGTGGAATCCATCACTTCCAGGCGTAAATTGATGGCATCGATATAGGATAACGTATCAAATAATTTTGCGTCGGTATTCTTTTGCGGGTCTTTGTCGTAGACACCATCAACTTTGGTTGCTTTGATAAGCACATCGGCATCAATTTCCATGGCTCGCAAGGCAGCTGCGGTATCCGTAGAGAAGTATGGGTTGCCAGTGCCGGCGCCAAAAATAACCAGACGTTTTTTCTCGAGGTGGCGGATTGCCCGCCTGCGGATATATGGTTCGGCAACTGCCCTCATTTCAATAGCTGACTGGACCCGGGTGATTAAACCCCTGCGCTCGCAGGCGTCCATCAGGGCCATGGCATTCATCACGGTGCCCAGCATACCCATATAATCCGCTGTAGCGCGGTCCATTCCCCGTTCGATCCCCTGCCGGCCGCGCCAAAGATTCCCTGCCCCGATCACAATGGCAATCTCGACGTCCAGCTTACTGACAGTGTCAAGATGTTCTGCCAGCCTATCCGCCCGGTCTGGATCGATTCCAAATCCGTTTGGACCTGCCAGGGCTTCACCGCTGATTTTTAGAAGGATGCGATCATAAACTGGTTTTTTTGTCATGAATTTTCCTCGGGTTCCATCTACACTGAACCTATTATATAAGAAAAAAGCCAACCCGCAGGTTGGCTTTTTGATTTAGTCGATACTCTCTCCTCGCTCCCACCGCTCAAAGCGGCGGATAACGATATTTTCGCCAATCGAGGCGATCTTCTCATGCAAGAGCTCCTGAATTGTATGATCTTCATCGCGGATGTAAGATTGGGAGAGCAGACAGTTGTCTTCTTTGAATTTAACTACCATGCCTTCCAGAATTTTGTCTATTATATTATCGGGCTTGCCTTCTTCTTTGTAGCGTGTGCGGGCAATTTCTTTCTCGCGCTCGATCACTTCATCAGGTACCTGGTCTTCTTTGACCCATTTAGGGGCTGCTGCTGCTATTTGCAGGGCCACATTATGGGCAAATTCCCTAAAAGCATCTGATCTGGCAACAAAATCTGTCTCACAGTTGATTTCTACCATCACACCAACCCGGCCGTCGCCGTGGGAGTAAAGTTCGACAATTCCTTCAGAGGCATCCCGGTCAGACCGTTTGGCAGCTTTGGCCAGACCTTTCTGGCGCAGATAATCAACCGCTTTTTCAAAGTCGCCCTCAGAATTCTGCAGGGCTTCCTTGACATCCAGAATACCGGATCCTGTCGCGTCACGAAGTTTTTTGATTAAGTCTACAGAGATTTCCATTATTACTCGCCCTTCTCAGTTTCTTCTTCTTCAACTTCAACATCGGCTTCAACTTCAACTTCTTCTTCAACTTCAACTTCTTCTTCAACTTCAACTTCAACTTCTTCTTCAACTTCCTGGACGTCTTCCTTTTCATCCTGTTTTATCTTGGCCAGGGTGGAGGCGCCCAGTAGATCTTCATCACTCATTTCATCCCGCAATTCTTGCGGCAGTTGAGCTTCTGCTTCCGCAGCCTGGAGATCGGCTTCGTGATCTTTCCGTAAATTTTTGCCATCGCTGACAGCCTGGGCGATGATCGAAACGATCAACTGAATACCGCGAATGGCATCATCGTTAGCGGGGATTACGTAGTCAATATTTTTCGGATTGCAATTGGTATCTACCATTGCAATAACTGGGATATTCAACAGGTTGGCTTCGTGAACTGGAATATCTTCCCGGGACACATCCACTGCGAATAGAAGGTTGGGGATGCCGTCCATTTCACGGATACCGCCCAATCGGCTTTCCAGGCGTTCAATCTGTCTGGTCATGCCGAGTGCTTCTTTTTTAGTAAAAATTTCAAATTCTCCACGATCACGCATTCCTTCCAGACGCTCCAGTTCTTGGATGCGTTCGCGGATGGTCTGCCAATTGGTCAGGGTACCGCCCAGCCAGCGTCCAATCACGTACGGCATGCCAACTTTTTCGGCGTTGGTTTTGATAATATCCTGAGCCTGCCGTTTGGTCCCTACGAACAGGATTGAGCCGCCACCGGCGATTTGATCCCGGACAACCTTGTAGGCTTCTTCTAGAGCCATTACGGTTTGCTGCAGGTCTATGATATGGATATCATTCCTGGCGGCAAAGATGTAGGTCTCCATATACGGATTCCATTTCTGGGTTCGGTGGCCGAAATGGACGCCGCTTTCTAAAAGGTCTTTCATCGATACAATAGGCATATTACACTCCTTGCGTTTAGCCTCCGTTTCCGTCTATCCTTCCGGGACCAGAGAGGGTTCCCTGGCACGCTCCGTCGGGTCGAGAAACGTGTGAGATACAAAATTTGCCCCGCACGATTGCGGGACCGAGAGCAGTATATCATGTGGGCTATGATTCGTCCAGATAATGGGGATTATAAGAAAGCATTGAAGTCCTGAGAGGGATCTTCCCCTTTGTCTTCACTCGGGGCCAGACCAAACGTCCTCTTGCGGGGACGGTTGTGTTCCACCTATCTGTCATTGCGAGGAAGCGCAGCGACTAACAAAGCAATCTCATCTTTTGCTCACCGAACCGTCTACCGTCTTCGGTCAATAATGTGATATTAGTCCCTTCTAATCTTTACCATCCTTGGATATGGTATACTTTTGATGAAACTAAATAAAAACCTTCGGGGTAGGGTGAGCGCAAGCAATTCCCAATCGGCGGTACAGCCCGCGAGCGCCTGTTATGGCGCAGGATCCGGTGAAATTCCGGGGCCGACGGTATAGTCCGGATAGGAGAAGGTGAAACAGGTTCAATAGAACCTGCCTGCCATTCTGAAACCCCCGAAAGCTGTAATGCTTTCGGGATTTTTTTTCAGAACCGGATCCTTGTCCAACCCCGCCCTAATAGGCGGTTTTTTATTATGGAGCTTGATCTATGAAGGATTTCGGAGTTGGGATCAGGAAGATTGGTTTTCTGGTACTCTCGATATTGGCTGGTTTGTTTCTGTGGCATATGTTTACCACCTTCAGCCAGATCCCGTCCTTTATCTTCCCCAAACCTATTGAAGTTTGGGATAGATTGATCATTGTCCTTCAAGATGGATCGCTGATGAAACATGCCCTGATCACACTCCAGGAGGTCCTGTTTGGACTGATGCTTGGATTGTCAGCAGCCATAATTACCGGTTATTTTCTGGCAAAATCGCGCATTGTGGAACGAGTTTTGTCCCCCTATATTGTAGCCAGCCAATCCATCCCCATCGTAGCTATTGCTCCTCTATTGGTGATCTGGCTTGGTCCGGGCATTTTTTCAAAGATCCTGACCAGCGCTTTGATCGTATTCTTCCCGGTGCTGGTTAACACAGTCGTTGGCTTGAAATCTGTACCCCGTGAGCTGTATGACCTGATGAGATCGCTGCAGGCCAATACCTGGCAGCGAATAATAAAATTGGAAATCCCTGCTGCCATGCCTGTTTTCCTGGGTGGGCTGCGGATTGGCGCGACCCTTTCTGTGATCGGTGCCGTTGTAGGGGAATTTGTTGGCGCTGACAAAGGGCTTGGTTTCCTGGTCAACGTTGGCCGGGGTTTATATGATACAGCCCTGGTTTTTGTAGCAGTATTTACTATAGTTTTACTTTCTTTGGGGCTTTATGGATCTGTATTATTTATTGAAAATCGCTTGTTATCCTGGCAAAAAAGGAATGGCGATTAGTGTTTATGAGGGAGGAGAAGAGTTAATGAAAACAAAATACATGCTTTGGATTCTTGTAGTGATATTTACAGCGGTATCCTGCAGCATCCAACCGGCGAATGATGGACCGACCGGCGAACTTACTCATATCCGGCTGCCGATGGGATATATCCCCAATGTGCAGTACGCGCCATTTTACGCTGCTGTAGAAAAAGGATTCTTCGAAGAATACGGCATTGAACTGGAATTTGACTATTCTTATGAAACTGATGGAGTTGCCCTGGTTGGAGCCAATGAACTCCAGTTTTCTTTAGTTTCCGGGGAGCAAGTTCCCATTGCCAGGGCGCAGGGGCTGCCCATCGTTTATGTGATGGCCTGGTACGAGAAGTATCCCATTGCCGTGTTATCTAAAACAGAACAGAATGTTAAAACTCCCCAAGACCTGGCTGGGAAGCGAGTTGCCTTGCCTGGACCATTTGGCGCGAACTATGTTGGTCTGCGGGCTTTGCTGGGGGAGGTTGGCTTGCAAGAAAGTGACATTATCATGGAATCTGTGGGTTTTAACCAGGTTGAAGTCCTCGCGACAGATACCACTGAAGTGATCGTTGGTTATTCTGCCAATGAGCCGATCCAACTTAAAGCCCAGGGTTATGATCTGGATCTGATCCTGGTCTCCGATTATCTCGATCTTGTGTCCAATGGGATAATCACCAATGAGAAAACCCTCGCTGAGGATCCAGAACTGGTCGAGAGATTTGTTTCTGCTGCACTGAAAGGGATCCAGTTTGCTGTTGAAAATCCTGAGGAGGCTTTTCGGTTCTGTTTTAAATATATAGAAGGGCTAGAAGATGCTGATCAGGATGTACAATTTGAGGTGCTTCAAGCCTCTATGGAACTTTACCAGACCGATCCTTATGGCTACAGTCATCCAGAGGCCTGGGAGAATATGCAGGGTGTGCTGCTGCAAATGGGATTGATGAAAAAGGAAATAGACCTGGAAGAAGCATATACGAATGAATTCAGCCAATAATCATCCCCTGCTAGAAGTGAAAGATCTGGGGGTTACCTTTACTGATGATAAAGGGTCTCTCCAGGCGCTGAACCAGATCAGCTTTTCAGTTGATAGGGAGCAGTTTATTTGCGTGGTCGGTCCTTCCGGAAGTGGGAAAAGCACGTTAATCCGAGTATTGGCAGGTTTATTGGCCCCTACTTTGGGAGCGGTTGTACTGGATGGAATACCGATAAATGAACCCCGGCAGGGAGTGGGAATCGTATTCCAAAAGGCCAACTTGATGCCCTGGCGGTCGGTTCTGCGCAATATCACCCTCCCGCTGGAAATTAATCATGTTCCCCAAAATGAGGCTAATGAGAGGGCATTTGAATTGATTAAGCTAGTTGGGTTAACTGGATTTGAGGATTGGCTGCCCCATGATCTGTCAGGCGGTATGCTGCAGCGGGTGGCAATAGCTAGAAGTCTGATCCAGGATCCTGACCTGCTGCTTTTGGATGAACCCTTCGGAGCTCTTGACGCACTGACCCGCGAAAAGATGGGCGCTGAACTACTGCGGATCTGGCGGGTCCGAAAGAAAACGGTTATCATGATCACCCACGATATCTCAGAAGCCGTGTTTCTGGCTGACCGAGTCCTGGCAATCAGCCCTCAACCTGGGAATTTACGTTTGGACTTGGAAATTAACCTTGAACGTCCTCGTCAAGAAGATGACCGTTTTTCTCCTGAGTTTGTTGTTTATACTCAACAATTACGGGACGCAATTAGATAAAGTTGATAATTATTGATTAATATCAATACATTTTTTATATTTTAATGTTAAGATATGTCTGCTGATTTTTTATTAGTAGAGTGAGGATTAATTGGTAGAGGATGATTTACAGCCGATTGAGGCTGAACCAAGAAAAGGCAATTCCTTGAAATTCGTTATCGGCGGGATTGTTATTATCGCGGCGATCATTTATTTAATGGTTTCTTCACTGCAGGCGAATGTCCAGTATTTCTTAACTGTGGATGAAGTGTTGGAAAAACAAAATTCGGGGGAGCTGACGGGAAGAAATATACGCTTATCCGGGGCTGTTTTAGGGGAATCGATCCAATATGACATGGATACCCTGGAATTGAGATTCACTATTGTACACGTTCCAGCCGATATCAAGCTGGTTGAAGATGAAGGTGGGCTCGCAGCTGCCTTGCATAATGCAGTTATGGACCCAACCCGATCACAACTGGAGGTTGTATACTACGGCGCTAAGCCGGATCTTCTTCAAAATGAAGCCCAGGCAATTTTGACGGGGGAATTAATCGCCAACGGTGTTTTTGAAGCAGATGAGCTTTTGTTGAAATGTCCGACTAAATATGAAGGCTCTGTACCCGATCAAATAGAATCGTAGTCATATTGGTTCCCACTAATCAATGTTTTGGAGATGTTTATGGTAGCTGAGATTGGTTTTGGCTCTTTATTTGTTTCATTAATTGTTTCGATTTACGGCGTAATTGCAGCACTTTATGGAACGAGTAATCACCAGAAGAAATGGATCTTAAGCGCCCAACAGGCAATGCGTTTGGTGTTTCCGCTCCTGACGATAACCGTTGGTTCCCTTATATACCTGTTGATAAATAATAACTTTGAAGTTGTTTATGTATCAAAGGTATCAAGTCTTAGCATGCCTTTGTATCTGAAGATCACTGCCCTGTGGGGTGGACAGTCGGGATCCCTGCTTTTCTGGTCCTGGCTTCTGGCTGGATTTACTTCTGCTGTGACTATCAAGAAATGGGATCGAGACCAGGACTTATTACCGTGGGTGATCGTTGTTGGCCTGGGAACTTTAACGTTTTTCCTTGTACTCAATACATTCTTTGAAAATCCGTTTGTGCGATATTGGCAGGTCAACCAGGATATCGTTCAATCATTTTCACAACCGGCGGGTGGATTCATTATTGGCCCCCGTAATGGTAGCGGATTAAACCCGCTTCTACGTCATCCAGGCATGGTCATCCATCCTCCCATGCAGTACCTTGGATTTGTGGCCTTTATAGTTCCTTATGCCTATGCTATGGCTTCCTTGATAATCGGGCGTTCAGATGATCGCTGGATCCAATTATCACGGCGTTGGACTCTTTGGGCCTGGTTGTTTCTCTCCCTAGGTTTAATTCTAGGCGCCCGCTGGGCTTATGATGTGCTGGGATGGGGCGGCTACTGGGGCTGGGATCCTGTAGAAATTTCAGCTTTAATGCCCTGGCTCTCTGGAACTGCATTTTTACATGCGGTATTGATCCAGGAAAAACGGGGAATGTTTAAGCAATGGCCTATCGTGCTGATCATCCTGACCTATAACCTGGTGATCTTCGGCACATTCTTAACCAGGTCTGGTTTATTGTCTTCCGTACATTCTTTCGCTCGCAGCACGATCGGACCAATATTCCTGGTTTTTATTGCGCTGACATTTATAGCTTCCTTCTGGTTATTAAGTTCTCGTTGGGATAAATTCAAATCCCGCCAGGAACTCACATCATTCTTCTCTAAAGAAGCTTTGATTCTGATCAGTATCGTCCTGCTCATGGGTATGCTGGCTACCACTTTCTGGGGCGTGATCTTCCCTAATATTTCTGAACTGATCACAGGTGCTAAGGTGACTGTGGGTCCACCGTTCTATGAGCGTGTCGCAGCGCCGATCCTGGGTGGAATATTAACCATCATGGTGATCTGCCCCCTTGCTATTTGGAGTTATGTTTCATTCAAACACCTGGGAAAATTATTGTGGAAACCTTTTATCGTTTCACTACTCGGTATTGTTTTGCCAATTCTTGGTGGATTGACAAAGGTGCCAGCAGTGATCGCTTTCTGGCTGGTTGCCTTTGTCCTGGCCGTGAACGGCTTTGAATTTGTCCGGCGAACCCGCTTGCGTAGAAAAACAGAATCAGAAAGTTTTCTGGAAGCAGTTTTTCGTGTTTTCCAGCGCAATAAACGTTCATATGCTGCCATGATCATCCATGTGGGTATCGTGTTTATGGCTCTGGGCATTATCGGGATCGAATTCTTCCAGACCGAGACTCAAGGAACGCTTGCTGAAGGACAGGAGCTCCAATTGGCTTCTTATACAATGGAATATGAGGAACTTCAGATCTTTGACACTCCGGATGCAAGAAATGTAGCCAGGGCAGTTGTGCTGGTGAAGAAAGATGGCGAGGTGCTCGATGAAATCTATCCCCGCCGGGATTTTTATTATGATTCCAATCAGCCAGTCACCATACCCGGTGTTCGCAGCACCCTTGTGGATGATTTTTATGTCATCCTAGTGGATTGGAAAGCTGTCACATCGGAAGGCGCGACATTTAAGGTCTATCATAATCCGCTTGTAAAATGGCTCTGGATTGGTGCCTGGGTGATAATTTTCGGGGTCGTTGTCGCAACCTGGCCGGAGAAGAAATCTTCCATGGCTGTATCAAAAAACGCGAGGCCAAAATGATCCAAAAAACAAATAGGCTCCTGTGGTGGGTATTATCGATTGCCCTTTTAATCTCTTTAATCCCTGTTACTGGGTACGCCCAGGGCTCAGATCCCACGGATGATGATGTCAACGCTGTTGCCAAACAGCTGTACTGCCCAGTCTGCGAAAACATTCCCCTGGATGCTTGCGGAACAACAGCGTGTGAACAATGGCGTGGAATTATCAGGGATAAACTCGCTGAAGGCTGGACTGATGATGAGATCAAAACCTATTTTGTAAATCAATATGGAGATCGAGTCCTGGCAGAACCCCCCAGGCGGGGGTTTAATTGGATCGTTTACCTTGTTCCTGTCGTAATATTTGCGGGTGGCGGATATCTGTTTTACAGAGGTTTCCAGCAGTGGCGATCTCCGGAACCGGACAGGAACCTTCGTAATAAAGATAAAACAACCCCTAAACCCGTGAAATTATCTGAAGATGATATCAACCGGGTGGAAGAAGAACTAAGAAAAAGGTCACAAGGTTAATATGAAAAAAATATTACTCTGGGGTGGATTGGCAGTATTGTTGGTTTTCCTGAGCATTGGACTCTATCGATCCCAACAGGGACAAGTTGGCAAAGGTGAAAAAGCACCGGAGTTTGAACTGATCTCATTTTCCGGTGAAACCCATCGACTGGCTGATTACCACGGCAGTGTGGTTATATTGAATTTCTGGGCTTCCTGGTGTGAATCCTGTAAACCTGAAGCAAAAGATCTTGAATATGCTTATCAATATTATTTGAACCGGGGAGATGTGATCTTCCTGGGGGTGGATTATGTTGATACTGAGCCGGAAGCTCTGGGGTATCTGGAAGAATTTGGGATTACATATCCAAATGGCCCGGATCTGAGAACAGAGATATCTCAGGCGTACAGGGTCCGTGGAGTGCCTGAGACTTTCATCATTGATCAGAACGGCATTATTTCACATGTTCAGATCGGCCCTTATAGTTCCTTCGAACATATTAAATCAACAATCGATCCTTTGTTGGATTAAACAGGTATAGGTGTTTTTATGGAATTTAGCTCATTATTGATCGTCATATTTATCTTTATCCTGTCAGGTGTTTTTATCATGCGCCCTTTTCTGGTGGAAGAGAAAAAACCCAAAAGGTCAGGATCTTCCAGAACCGACTCCCTCGTTGCAGAGAAGGAACGTTTATTACTTGCGATCGAGGAACTTGATCTGGAATATGAATTAGAGAAGATCTCTTCCGAGGAACATAATCGCAACCGGGATATTTTGCTCGCTGAGGCTGCTGATGTAATCAAACGGCTGGATAAGATCCAGAAGCCGGGTTCAAGCAAGAAGAAAAAAACCTCAACTCCAGCAAAGGTTGATGATGATCTAGAAAGGTTGATCAATGAACGCCGTCAGCAATTGAAAAACGAAAAATCACTGAAGTGCCCCAGCTGTGATCAGGTTGTAAGTGAGGGAGCTCAGTTCTGCAGCCATTGTGGAGAAGCATTGTGAGAAATCAAAAAAAACTTTTTATAGGTTTCCTGGGAACTGTTCTCCTTATCCTTGTATTTCTTTCAGGCTGCCTTTCCATGCAAGTCGATATCACACCACCCCCGGAGGGGAACAAGGCGGATGGTGTTGTAGATACACCCATTCCCGTTCAGGCGCCTACCCAAACTAAGCCAGCACCAACAATCGCTCTTGATGTTGAGGGGGTTGAGGGGCAAGTCATCGTGGTGGATGTCATCGATCAGACCGGTGGGCTGTTATTGGAACAGGGGTTGGAAGTTCATTTGGATGGTTATGATCAGTTTGAGCTGGCTTACCAGGATACAAAACCCCTCACCGCAGATAGCCGGTTGGTCTTTGATAATGTTCCTTTTCAAACTGGCAGGGTTTTCTTTGCAAGCATTTCGCATGCCGGCGCTGTATATCGATCGGATATGTTTGAAGCTGGGGATGATACGACCTCCATGCAAATGACGATTCAAATCTATGAAACAACTACAAGCGATGAATTCATACTCATTGAGCGGATCCATGTCCTGGTAGATTTTCCATCCCCGAACCTGGCTCAGATTGTTGAGATCTTCATTGTATCCAACCTGGGTGAAGCCACTTTTGTAGCTGAGTCTTCCGGGCATGCAACTGTATCATTCCCGCTGCCACCTGGAGCCGGGTCGATCTCATTTGATGACGGGGCTTTGGGGGAGAGGTATATTAAAACCGATGATGGGTTTGGTGATACGGTTAGCATCTCGCCAGGAGCTGGTGTATATCAAACCCTGGTTTATTACACTTTACCTATCCAAGGGAATACTTTTGACTTTTCTCAAGAAATGAATTATCCCGTCCGGGCGGCGGTCATAATGATGCCAGAGGGAGAGGGTATCATTGAAGGAACAAACCTGGAAGATATGGGAGTTCAGGCAATTCCTGATGGTTCTGTTCAGGTCTATTCGGTTTTATCTATTCCTCGAAATGAGATAATGCAGTTCCAAATTTCAGTAGAATCTGAAGTCAGTGCTGCTCCCGCTGATACTCCGGTTTTCCTTCCAAACACGGTTATCATTGCAGCAGGTGTGCTGGGTGGAGTGCTTTTCTTGAGCGGAATTTGGCTTTATTTCCGTCAGCGCAGGCGGAATCTTGAGGAAGATGCAGCAGATGAAAAATTCAGTGAGCGTGAAGAGATCCTGGATTCTATTATTGCTTTGGAGGATCTCTACCATAAAGGCGAGATCACTGAAAAATCCTATCTAAAAAAACGCCAGGAGCTGAAAGATCAGCTGGATTCCCTGACTGATGCTTAAACCTATATTAAATGATCACAGTAAAAAAACTGGTTAAGAGATTTGGTCCGCTAACAGTTCTCCGAGAATTGGATTTTGAAGTCAATTCCGGTGAATTTGTGGCGCTGCTGGGTCCCAATGGCGCCGGAAAAACCACTTTACTACGAATCCTTTCATCCCTGATGCGGCCAACTTCTGGATTTGTTCAGGTTGCATCATACAGGTTACCATCCCAGGGAGCATTTCTCAGGGCTAAGCTTGGAGTGGTTTCGCACCAACCCTTGTTATATGGTGATCTGACAGCCGCGGAAAACCTGCAATTTTTCAGCAAATTATATTCAATAGGGCCGGACCGGATCCCGGAGATCCTGGATCTTGTGGGTTTGCTCCCTCGCAGGGATGACCTGGTGCGGACTTTCTCCCGGGGCATGCAGCAGCGTTTGGCCATTGGACGGGCTATCCTTCACAATCCTTCTATTTTACTGCTGGATGAACCGCATACTGGGCTGGATCAAGCTGCAGGGGAGATACTGGACAGGATCCTGAAGGAAGTTGCTCTTGAAGGCCGGACGGTGGTGATGACCTCTCATGATCTGCTCCGATCGGCAGAATTAGCCTCGCGGTTGGTTTTGCTTTCTAAAGGAAAAATATCCAGCAGCGTTTCAACTGTTGATCTGGATCCGGTGGACCTGGTAGATTTTTACAAGACCGGGCTGCAGGGGGGACAATCATGATCCCCTTCCTGAAATCTACTGCTGCGATTGTATGGAAAGATATTAAAACCGAATGGAGAACACGGGAAAACCTTTCTGCCATGTTGGTGTTTTCACTGCTGGTGATACTGATCTTCAATTTTGCCCTTGAGCTGGATCTGCGAGCCCGGGAATCCCTGGCAGGCGGAGTTTTGTGGGCCACCTTTATCTTCGCCGGGACGATTGGACTGAATCGTTCGATGGCTGTTGAAAAGGACCGCGGCTGCCTGGATGGTTTGCTTCTCGCACCAGTAGATAGAAGTGCGATCTTTATTGGGAAAACAGTTGGCAATCTATTTTTTATGCTTGTGGTCGAAGCGATGGTTCTTCCGGTATATAGCTTCTTATACGGAATTTTAGTATTTCAACCTGGTTTCCTGCTAGTGGTTCTGCTGGGATCGATCGGATATTCGGCGGTAGGTACATTGTTGGCAACTATGGTTGTCCAGACCAGGACCCGGGATATTCTTTTGCCGATCCTGCTATTCCCGCTGACACTTCCGGTAGTGATCGCTGCTGTAAAAGCCAGCCAGGGTTTTATCCAGTCAGTCCCCTTTGTGGAGATTTCAGTCTGGGTAAATATCCTGATAACTTACGATTTGATATTCTTTGCTGTTGCTATAATGGTTTTTGATTATATTCTGGAGGAATGATTTATGCTTGAAAAACCTCGTTTATTAACTGGATTAGACATACTTTCCGCCTTGATGATCCTGATCGCAGCAGCCCTGGTTTTTTTCTATGCTCCGGTGGAACAGCTGATGGGTCAGGTTCAGAAGGTGTTTTATTTCCACGTGGCAACTGCCTGGGTAGGTATGCTGGGCTTCATGGTCGCGGGTGTGGCAGGTGTCCTTTATCTCCGTACCGAAAAAGAAAAATGGGATATAGCTGGCCTGGGAGCCGTGGAGATCAGCCTTGTTTTCTTCATGGTGGCCATTATTATGGGATCTATCTGGGCCAGGCCGATCTGGAATACCTGGTGGACCTGGGATCCGCGATTAACCACTGCCTCGATCGTCGAATTGATCTACGCTGCTTATTTGCTGCTGCGATCCGGTTTGGATGATCCTGGAAAGAGGGCTCGTTTCTCTGCCATCTATGCAATCTTCGGTTTTTTCAGTGTGCCCCTGACTTTTATTTCCATTCGCCTCGTGCGCACGATCCATCCGGTAGTGATCGGCAGCGCAGAAGCGGCCAGCCAGGGAGGGTTTAATATGGACGCTTCCATGAAAACAGCATTTTTCTTCAGCCTGGTTGCATTTTCAGTCTTTTTTGCTGATTTGCTGTGGCACCGGATCCGGTTGGGGAAGCTGCAATCCAAAGTCAACCAGCTGCGATATCAATCCTATGAGAAGGAGAGCTGAAAGATGTTTAGCAGATTATTTGTGCCTGATACATTTGATTATATGATTGCTGGTTATGTTGTGCTCAGTATTGTGATCTCTGTTTACATTGCCAGCATCGCCCTGCGTTGGAAGATCGCCGCCGAGAAATTCCGTTCCTATCAAGACGATAAATAATAAGGCGAAATATATAGATAAAAAAACTCGGGAGAAATTCTCCTGAGTTTTTTAGTTAAGTTTGCGCAGATAAAATCGTTTGTTCTGGTACTCAGAGGCCTCAAGAGTTCCATCTAAAAGCATTTTTTCAACGATCTCGAAATCACCTCCAGCCCGCTGTAGATAATCCTCAACAGCGTCCTCCCGCATAGGATGGACGGAAGTGATGCTGAGCAGGTCCTGCTCAATATTTCCTGTAAAGGAAAATTCATTTCCTTCATAACCGATTAGGTATTCCACATTCAATCCAGCCTGCTGAAATATCTGAAAGGCGGTATTTAAACTCTCTGCAGTGGGAGGGAAGACCCAATTTTCCGCTGGCGGCCTGGTTGGAATACTTAGATATGATCTATCTGGTTTGATTGCAGCCAGGTAAGAAGCTGTTTGCTGGCTATTTTCTGGATCATCATTGAGGTCCTTGACCAGCATGGTCTCAGTCAATATTTCCCCACTGAACTCTCCAGCGAAGGCTTTTATACCGCTCAGAATATTTTCGAGATCTATTTTTCCGTATGGGCGATCGATTTTTTTCCAGGTTATTTTATCGATTGAATCGACTTTCATTGATACTAGGTCGGCTTTTGACAGATCCTTTCTTACTCCAGGGTCATCTAGCAGTGTTGAATTAGTGATCACGGCGATCTTGATCCCTGATGTTTTGAGGATGTCTAACAATCTTCCCAGGTTCTGGTCCAGGGTCGGTTCTCCGTCGGGCACAATGGTCAGATAATCAATTTTTTCGTTATTCCGCAGCAGGTTTTGGATGACATCCAGTACTTCCTTACCTAACTCTCCGGGATCATAATACTCGCTCCGGTGGTTCACCATTGTTAAGGATCTGCCTAGCTGGCAGTAAACACAGGAATAAGAACAGATCTTAGGCGGAATATTATTAATTCCCAGGCTCCTGCCCAGACGCCGGGAAGGAACCGGTCCAAAAACTCTTAAACTATCCATTGGTCAATTTCTCCGGAAATTCAGGCATATTTTTCCCAGGTGGAAGCAATCGCAAATGACGATGCCTATTTTGGTAACTTTTTCCATGAACGTTCCTATGAAATAAAAAAATGCATTTGTACCAAAATAATTATACCCTCGTGGGATATAACCCGGCAGAAGCTAGATTGATTTCTTATGTTTAGAACTTTGAGTTAAAGATTGGTTTGCTCAAAATCCAGGAGCCATTTTTTCCTGTGTAATCCACCGCCATATCCAACCAGGCCGCCATCTGAACCGATGACACGATGGCAGGGGATGATGATGGCGATTCGGTTATGACCGTTGGCTGAAGCGACTGCCCGGACAGCATTGGGTTTGCCAAGAACCTGGGCCTGTTCTTTGTAGGAGCGGGTCTGCCCGTAGGGAATTTCCCGTAATCCCTTCCAAACTAATTGTTGAAATTCTGTTCCTGGTGTGTGAAGGGGAACAGTGAAAGTTTTCCTTTCCCCTTGGAAATATTCCCGGAGTTCCATCTCAACCTGTTTAAGGTGGGGATTTTCGCCCGGGAGGATAACAGCGTTAAGCTTTTTCCGGAGATCCTTGAATTCCGTCTCAAGCATTCTGCGGTCAGTGAATTCCAGCAAACATAAACCCTGGCTGCTGGCACAGGCAAACATTGGCCCGACTTCGGTCGTGAAACGGGTGATTTGCAGAAGATCCTTTTTTTCGGAACTGGTGGGTGGCTCTCCGAAGATCGATCGGTAGCTTTCGTTGAACCCGCTGAGGGAGTCGTAGCCGCTTTCCAGGGCTGAGTCGAGTACCGATTTTCCGCCTTCAATTTTCTGGTAGGCCGCATTCATTCTGAGCATTCGCTGATAGGCCTGAAAGGTCATCTGGTGATGGTCTTTGAACCAGCGCCTGATATGGTTGGGTTCAAGGCTCCTTGCTGCTAGATCATTATCCTTGATGCGGAGGTATGGGTTCTGTTGCAGCTCTTTTATCAGGGACTGGATGTAAGATGGGGTTTCTCCTAGTTTTTCCATTGGTTTACATATCTTGCAGGGGCGGTAGCCATGCTGGAGAGCGCTTTTGGCTGTGTCAAAAAAGATTACGTTTTCAATCTTGGGTTTCCGGGCCCGGCAGGAGGGACGGCAGAAGATCCCGGTGGTTTTTACACCAGTGATGAAAAGACCTTCGTATGAAGGATCTTGTGTGCCAACAATCTTATATTTTTCTTCGAACGATAAAGTGGTCATGGATCAAATTCCTTGCAGTATGGGTGAGAATGGTTTCTATAAAAGAATGTATCATTCCGCTTGATTCCGAGCTACCGAAAAATTGACAAGTAATTTTCATTCCAAATCACTGAAATCCGCCAGGCACTGGCGTTCCCGGTTCACCACCAGGCGGGTGACATCGGGGCGGCCGTAATGGCCGGCAGGGTCAAAGTTCAGTCTCTCTTCCCGCACATGTTGATGTGATAATTCAGCAGTGACCAGGGTTTCTTCTCCGATAATTGGCTCGACGACCCATTTTCCATCTGGCCCGGCCAGACAGGAGCCGCCATCGGCCTGGATTTCCTCGAAATTGTCCTTCATCATCTGGCTGTGCGGCAAGTCAGATGTGATATCTGACCTGCGCATAAGTCCCGAGACCGAGATCACGTAGGAGCGCGATTCCTTGGCGATGAACTTTGTGATGTCAAAAGTGTTGTGCTGGCTTCCCGGCCAAACTGCCACATGTAGATCCTCTCCCATGCCGTAAAGGGCAGTCCGGGATAGGGGCATCCAGTTCTCCCAGCAGTTCAAGCCGCCAATAGTGAATGGACCCAGGGGATGAACCTGTAGCCCGTGACCGTCACCGGTGGACCAGACCAGGCGCTCTTCATAAGTAGGCATCAATTTGCGGTGAACTGAGCCTATCTCCCCCAGAGGGTTGATGTATACCAGGGAGCAGTACAGGCTGTGGCCGCCCCGATCACCAGGGCGTTCGATGGTGCCGAGGTAAATAGCAATCTTTTGTTTCCTGGCAGTTTCGCAGAGAGAATCCAGGTGTCCGGCTTCGATCTGGATCGCCTGGTCCTGGTAGTAGGCATGGATCTCTTTTTGAACTTTGCTGTTAAATCGGGCGCCGTCTGTACGCTCCACCCAGAATGGGTAGCCGGGAATTAACGCTTCTCCAAATACCACCAGATTACAGTTTTCTTTGCCTGCCTGGTGGATATATTTATCAACTTTTTTTATGGTCTTTTCTCGATCCAGCCAAATGGGTGAAATTTGTGCTAAACCGACTTTTATTTTATCCGGCATTTGGGCTGATGATGCGGCCATATGGTTGCTCCTGGGTTACTGTGGGAGGGAAAGATGAAAAAACGATCCAATCGAGAGTTTTTTGACTTAATCGATTATCCCGGATATGAAATTCTCTACAGCTTCAATCGACTGAGGGCTGCTTTTGATCTGGTTATGATCTGCGTCAGGAATTAATAATAATTCCACCTCTCCACCAGCAGTTTTGATCAGGCTTGCAAAATCCAGGGACTGCTGTGGGTTGATGTTCTGGTCATCCTCTCCGTGGATAAGTAAAAATGGGGGTTCATTCCCATCTATCCAGCTGGAGGCGGAGGCTTTTTCCCAGATATTGGGGATATCTTGCCTTGAACCGCCCAACAGGCCGACAGCGTATTCTTCGAGAGAAGGAGAATATTGGGAGGCAGTATTGTAGTCAAAGATGCCAGTGAATGGGATAACACCCTTTACCCAATCCTTCTCGGGAAGGGATTGCGGGCAACCTTCCAGATAAGGAGCAGGGTCTTTGATAACGCCTATCATGGCCGCAAGCGTGCCGCCGGCCGAATGGCCCATGACAAAAATATTACTGGTATCCATTTCGTAAAGTTCTGCTGAAGAATAGATCCAGGCCAGGGCACAAAAGGCATCTTCCACATGGTCTGGATAACTATGTTCCGGCCACTGGCGGTGATCTATGGAAATTGCTGCATAGCCTTCTTTGGCCATTGTTTGACCCCAGTAAGACAGGTCAATCTTCTGGCCTGATCCTCCGTGGATCATCAACAAGGTTGGGAATGGACCTTCAATAAGATTCGGGAGGTATATATCCAGCTGGTGTTCTTCGAGGTCGTCCGAATGATAGGCCACATCTCTGATTATCTCTACCTCTTTAGGTTTTAGGGAAGGGGTCGGTACCTGTGTTTCTCTGGAAGAGCACGAGGATAGGACTATGAATCCCAAGATAATTCCAAATGCAGCAAGGAAGGGATGAATTAAATTACGAAGCGGTAATCGGGTAGGAATTGTTTTCATCTGTCCTCCTGAGATAGGGATTATTGCTTGCAGGCATCAGGTCCAGTGATGATTATGGGACATCGGTGGCTGTAATAAATTCCTGTAAATCTGATACGAGGATCTTTTTTAACTCCAGTTCATTCTCAACGCTGGTCTCTGTGAATAAAAATCCAAAAACAGGATATTCTAAATAATCGAACTTACGCAGTTCGAGAGGGTTCTCAAAATTGGATAGCAATTTCTTGTAATCAAATCCGTTTATCAGGACGGGATCGATCCCCGTGGAATTGTCCAGGATGATGATGCTGTAAAGTTTTCCAGCCTTGTTTCTTAGAATATCCGGCCAATCAGGTTTGAGCTGCTTATAAAAATAAACATAAGGGTTAAACCCGTAAGCGAGATAGGTCAGATCTGCAGTGGTGCACCAGCCGCCGAATCTGACCGGATTGATCTCGATAGGGATCAGGGTACCATCGGGATTCCTGCGGAGCTCGATATGGGCCGGGAAATTTCTGACATCGGCCAGCTGACCGATTTTGTTTGAAAATTCAGTGAACTCTTGGAGGTTATCTTCTATGATCTCTTTGGATGAGGTGTAAACTCGATCGCCGACATCATCTGTGGAAGAAAAAGTATGCTTGAGGATATTCAGGATCACGGCTTTGCCTGCGGTATCGAAATAGGCATCCACGGCGTACTCATCCCCTTGGATGAATTCCTCGATGATCAGGGCACTGGCATTAACAACTTCAGGGGGATAAAGGCCTTTGGATCTTTCCCCGTCTGCCAGGATCCTGTGCTTGGTTTGATCCCATTCCCCGACGTTTTTTACCTTATATACACCCTCACTCATAAAACCAGTTGCGGGTTTGATGATCAATGGAAGGTCTTTCCCTGGATGGGGTAGGTTCATAAGATCTTCAAAACAAACTTCCTGGAAGAAGAAATCCGGGACCAGGGGTTTAGTCAGTTCCCTGAAAGCAACTTTGTTCTTAAAAAGTTCGATTTTTTCCACCAGATCACTGAATGCCAAATTTTTGATGATCCAAGCCAGAGCATTCTCGGAGGTAGTATAGATTAACTGTTCCCCGGAACCCTGAACAGCGCTGATAGCTTCAGCTTCTGTGATGATCTTGGTTCCTGGATACAAGCTGATAGATCGAGAGATCTCAGTGTCTACTACGGGTATGGCATGGTCCCGGACAGTTTCTTTGAAAAAATCGGAAACGAATGGTTTATCTACAAAGAACAAATTGACCTCCAAATGGTCATCGAAGATTTGATCATGTTTTTTGAGCCCTGGATAATTTTAACGATCGTTTAGCCTTATCGATTCTTGGAGGGTCATAGGAGCTGAATTGTTCCAGCAAACTTTGGGGACTTTCATCCGCCATCAACATCGACCTGTGCTCCGGGGCGATGAATTGGTCCATAACAAGGCGGTCTAGGAATTTTAGCAGTTGATCATAGAAGCCAGCGATATTCAATATGCCGCAGGGTTTTTCGTGAAATCCCAGCTGGGACCAAGTCAGGATCTCCATTATTTCTTCGATCGTTCCCATTCCACCGGGGAGGGCGATGAAGGCATCAGCCAGCTCGGCCATCAGGGCTTTGCGGGTGTGCATATCTTCCACCACCCGAAGATCTTGGATATCGGTAAAGGCCACTTCCATATCAGCAATCGCCTGGGGAATCACACCGATTACCTGCCCTCCCTGATCAATGACGGTTCGAGCCAGGATGCCCATCAGGCCCACGCTCCCGCCCCCATAGACCAAAGTGATCTCCCTTTCAGCTAGAACTTTGCCAAGCTGAACAGCTGCTTGATGGAAGGCTGGATTCTTTCCAGGGCTGGAGCCGCAGTAAACAGCGATTTTTTCCATATGATTAATCATAGCAAGAGTGTAACATCATTATTCAATGAAAATGTTCTGTGAAGACATAAGTGAAACGTTATAACGTTTGAACATTCTAACGTTCAACTTAAATAACAGAATAACTATCTCTTTACCGGGTAAGTTTGTTTCAGATTGGAATTTCTTAATTTAGAAGCTGAGTTTAAGGACTTTTTCTCCATCTTCCCATTCGCCGGTTTCTTCGAATCCAAGTTTGTAGTAGAAGGGGGAAGGATTGCCTTCTCCCGGTACGTAGCTGGTGAGCAGTTCATTGGCCCCGGGCAAGGTTTTAACATTGTCAATGACCAATTCCATGGCCAGATATCCGTAGCCCTTTCCCTGATGCTCAAAAGCGATCATTAAGCGCCATAAGAAAAATTCGGATTTTTTCTCATCAATATAAAGCATCACAAAACCAACTGGCTCCTCGCCAGCATAAATGGCCCGGAACCAGGCTTCTTTGCTGAAGTAGGCTTCAGCGATGGAATTGGCGTTAGGCGCCACAAAACTTTTCTGGTTATCTGCCACATTAAGCTTCATGATTGGCCAGACGGTTTCAGCAGTGATTTCCCGGAGAGTAATGTTGTCAGCCATAAATAGATCCAATTTCTTCGATGATTTTCACCGCTTGTGTTATACCATCCTCTTTTTGAATTCTCTGGCTGATTTCTTGGGTCCGCTTCCTCATCCTCAGGTCATAGAAGGCAGCATTGATCGCATTTGCCAATTTGCCAGCTTCCAGACGTTTAGAAGGGACCGGTTTTGGCCCGGCTCCCAGTTTGTAGACCTGGCGTCCCCAGAAGGGCTGATCGCTGGTGAAGGGAAGGATGATACTCGGAATGCCAGCCCTCAAAGCCTTTCCTGTTGTTCCCGCTCCGCCGTGATGGATCACAGCAGCAGAGTGTTTAAACAACCAATCGTAAGTGATATATCCTTCCTGCCAATATACGTTCGGTGAATCCAACTCCTCTGGTTTTTGACCCACAATGATTCCTCTCTGATTTGTGATTCTGAGAGCTTCAAGCGCCTTGTGATGGATACTATCCAGTTTTCTGGTGGAAGTGCTGCCAAAAACAACCGCAATTGGCGCAGACCCCTTTTCAAGGAACTCAACCAACCGGTCATCAGGTTTCCAGAGGCTATCATGGTCAGAAAACCAGTAACCCGTGATATGCACATCTTTCCGCCAATCCGCAGGCCGGGGAACCACAATGGGACTGAAGGCGTACAGAATGGGAGTTTGCCAATGATTGCGAGGATTGAAAGGCCAGTCCGTCAGCGGTGGGAGTTCCTGGTGTTTTTTTCTAAGCAAGCTGTAAATGATCCGGCTGCCCTGCCAGAAAGTTTGTGTGACTATTGTGTGGGTGAGCCTACAATAGAGTCCCCCCAGGGGAAGATCGGGAGCAGCTGGAGCCGGGAATTCTGATGTGCTTGTAAAAACCGGGAAGGTTTGAGCTGAGATGTCCGGGATGTGATTCTCCCGGGCGATCTCAAATCCGGTATTGGTCAGCAGAAAGGAATGCACGATCAGATGAGCGTCCTGGCAGGCTTTCCGGGCGATCTGGCTCACTTCCAGTCCAAGAGGTAGGACAAAACCGGACATAGACCTGACCATGCGCCACCAGCTGCTGCCAGCTCGATCGACCAGATCCTGGACCATCTGTTGAGGATCCCCGGGGAAGCTTATATACTCTATTTGCTCTTGATCAACCAGAAACTTGAATTTACCCGGCGCAGTCAGTGTGACCTGGTGGCCAGCTTGGACCAGCCCCTGGCCAAGAGCAGCAAATGGTGCCACGTCTCCCTGGGATCCATAGGTTAAGAGGGTGATTTTCATATGTGGACCTAATATATGCCTATGTAGTATAGCCCAGGATCTTCCTGATATTCAAGAGCTGAGGGTATGTATAAGGGTCTTTTTTCAGATTGATGCTCCAACTCTTTTCGTCTCTCAGATCGAACCAGCGAAGAGCTGCTATTTCGAAATTATCATCCTCTGGCTCTGATCCGGGTCTCAGCTGACCTCCGATAGGAGTGCACAGGAAGGATTTATAAACCGCATTGGGCCCATCAAGAGGAAAGGCCTGCTCTATCAGCAGCTTTTCAACCCGGACCTCAAGGTGGGTTTCTTCCCTCATCTCACGGACGAGACACTCCTCTTCAGACTCACCAGCTTCTCGATGGCCTCCTGGAATGACCCAGAATGAGATGCCGGTCTGAATTTCGTATCCCCTGATCAAAAGGATCTTATGGTCCTTGATTATTAATCCCTGGATTCTGGTGTGTCTGGACATAGTTCTGATAAGCGTAAATCGAAAGTAGATTAAATTTTCCTGAACTTCGAGTAAGTTCACTATTTTTGTGAATTTATACTCGATTGAGCTTATAAGAAGAAAAAGACCAGTCCTAGCAGTATGGAAATAACAACTGCCCAAATCCAGATCAAATCAGCTGTCAGCGGAGCAGGTCCTTCCAATTCCACGGGATTAAAACCTATAAAATGGACCCGATCCCTTTTATCTATCAAATCATCGAGTGTATAGGCAATTTCAAGAGTATCCAGCCAATCTTCGAAATGAGAGTCCCCGCCGCTTTCAAACAAACTGCGGGCGACCCCCCGGAACTCTTCCAGATCAACCACCCGCCGGGCATGGGCAACATAGATCTTCAGCCCCACCTGGACAGTGACCAGCGGATCTTCATGAATATTTTTGATCCAATCCGATCGCAGCCACCATCCTGATACAGCGTAGTTCTTTTGATCGAAATCTATCCAGGACACCATTGTATGGCGAGGAAGTCCGCTTTTCCTACCCCGAGTTGTAATGACCAGCATTTTCTTGCCACCCCGGTTAGGATGGCTCAATAACGGACCAAAACCCAGCCGCCACAGGAAAAGGGGTAGTTTGTAGATAAACCGATTAATGGATCCTTTTTTGGGATAAGCCATTGAACCAGCATAATATTTTTCAACCATAATAGCTTCCTGAATGGGTGCAGATAAGTAAATCTTCTTGTGGAGGTGGACTCTTTCTATATATTTATTATAGAGGGAATAATAAATCCCACAACCCAAATTTATCAGGATTCTCCAATCTTAAATATATTTCTCGAAGCCTTAAAATAAGAGAAGGGATTGCTTCAAACGAAACAATCCCTTCTCAGGAAATCAACAGATCAAAAGCTTTGTGCTACTCCATTATATCTTTACCTTCGCGCAGACTGAAAGAGATACCAACCATCAACGCCAGCAATGAAGCCACAGCTATGATGATAGCAACAGTTTTCATCGTACCCCCGGTTGCTGCCACGCTGATGATCAGCGGAGCTGCCAGGAGGGATACCAGGTTGACGACTTTGATCATCGGGTTGAGAGCGGGGCCAGCGGTGTCCTTGAGGGGATCACCTACTGTATCGCCGATCACACCGGCATGATGGCGCTGGGAGCCCTTGCCCAGGTTGTTTTCTGGATCGGAGGGTTCATCCTCGATCTGTTTCTTGGCATTATCCCAGGCGCCGCCTGCGTTAGCCATAAAGACAGCCAGCAGCTGTCCTGTTAAGATGATGCCTGCCAGGAAGCCGCCCAGAGCCCTGACACCGATCAAAAAGCCGACGATGATGGGAACCAGGATGCCGAGCATGGCCACAGT
>Ga0209013_10000493_pt1 | contig 35165 bp, 36 predicted proteins | sample Cruoilmetagenom2_FD_187291 | JGI IMG/M metagenome (GOLD analysis project Ga0209013, IMG submission 187291) | Oil polluted marine microbial communities from Coal Oil Point, Santa Barbara, California, USA - Sample 2 (SPAdes) (version 2) | ecosystem: Environmental > Aquatic > Marine > Oil seeps ...
AGTCTTCGTCGGGCTTCAAGGGCGCCACGGTGGTGGCAACGACGGGCGTCAAGGCGCGCAAGATGGATGAGGATGACGACGCGCATCATGAGGATGCCGATGATGACGATCACGATCATGACGACGACCACGACGATCGTGCGAAAGGCGAGGACCACGACGGCGATCACGATGAGAATGCGGACGCACTCCACCAAGACCACGGCGACATGGACCCGCATGCCTGGCAGGACCTGGCCAATGGCGAAATCTATGTCGCCAACATCCGCGACGGCCTGATCGCCGCCGATCCCGATGGCAAGGCCGTCTATGAGCGGAATGCGGAGAAGTATATCGCCGCGGTGAAGAAAGAAGACACAGCCGTTAAGGCCGCGCTCGCGTCATTGCCGCAATCGCACCGGCGCATCATCACCAGCCACGACGCCTTCGGTTATTTCGGTGACGCATACGGGCTGGAAATTTTCGCACCCGAAGGCATCAGCACGGCCAGCGAACCGTCCGCCAAGGACGTGGCCAAGATCATTCGCCAGATTCGCGAGGACCAGATTCCGGCAGTGTTCTTGGAGAACATCACCAACGCAAAAATGCTGGAGCAGATCGCCAAGGAATCCGGCGCCAAGATCGGCGGCACGCTCTATTCCGATGCGCTGTCGGGCAAAGACGGTCCCGCGCCAACCTATCTCGACATGTTCAAGCACAATGTCGGCACGCTGACCTCGGCGCTGTCCTCCTAGGCCAAACGACGCTGCGTTGCGGGGCGGTTGCTATCGGCCGCCCCGTCGCGCATGCCCCAAAGGTCAACGACGTCTTGCATGCGACCTTCGAATGTTGTGTTACAATATATAACCTAATCCATTGTGCACATAGAGCTCTAGGAGTATTTCGCGCGCGGGGCGCTGCAGGTGGCGACGTCCGGCTTCCCGTTAGCGTCCTGTCCGGCTTTCTCGGTGCGGGCAAAACAACCTTGCTGAATCGCGTTCTCACCAATCGCGAGGGCCGCAAAGTCGCGATCATCGTCAACGACATGAGCGAGATCAACGAGGATGCCGAGCTCGTCAGAAAAGGCGGGGCCGATCTCTCCCGGACCAACGAGGCTTTGGTCGAGATGTCGAATGGGTGCATCTGCTGCACGCTGCGGGAAGATCTCTTGAAGGAGGTGCGCCGTCTCGCTGACGAAGGGCGCTTTGACTACCTCCTGGTCGAATCTTCTGGAGTCTCCGAGCCGCTGCCAGTGGCTACCACGTTCGATTTCCGCGATGAGGATGGCGAGAGCCTCTCCGATGTAACCCGTCTGAATACAATGGTGGCCGTCGTCGATGCGGCCTGCCTTGTCGGCGACTATCAGTCCCAGGAGTTTCTGACGGATCGCGGTCTCGGCGTTGACGAAACTGACGCGCCCCCTGGTCTCGCTACTCGTGGATCAGATCGAGTTCGCCGACGTGATCGTGCTCAAAAAGTTCGACATGGCCACGCCGAAACAGGTTTCGGCGGCGCGTGCGATCATTCGGTCCTTGAACAGTAGCGCGAGGATTATCGAGACCGGCGAAGGCGATGTGCGACTCGCCGAAATCCTCGACACGAGCCTTTTCGATCTCGGCGTGGCGCAAACGCACCCGACTTGGTTCAAGGAGCTCAACGGTTTCAAAGATCACACGCTGGAAACAGAGGGGTACGGGATTGCGAGTTTGACCTGTCGGGCGCGTGTTCCGTTTTATCCCTAGCGGCTTCATGCCTTCTTCAGCGAGAGCTGGCCGAACGTGATCCGGGCAAAGGGCATCTTCTGACTCGCGTCCCGTTTCCAAATGGGTCGGTGAGCTCAGCCAGGCGGGCGCGCTTGTACGGCATGAGGGTATCGATTTTTGGTGGGCGGCCGTGCCGCAGGCGCAATGGCCGGACGATGCCGATAGCATCAAGGAGGTCATGAAGCGCTGGGATGACACCGGGGGCGATCGGCGCCAGGAACTGTTCTTTATCGGGACTCGCGCCATGGACCGGCAGGCCATCACCGACGCGCTGAACGCGTGCCTCATCAAGAATCCCCGGAAACAGGACCTGGCAGGGGAACGGTGGAAGTCGCTCCCCGATCCATTTCCAGCGTGGCAGCCCTAGCATTCGGCTTTGGACCGGTTAAAAGGTGCGATGACCGGCGGTTGGCGGCGATGGCTGTGGCTCCTGCTTGCGCTTCTTGGCGCAGGCGTCGCCTATGCCGCGCTCGGCCCGGCCGATTGGCAAATTAGGCTGGGGCTGCACTGGCTGGTAGAGCATTTCCTCGTGTTCTTCGCGGCAACAGTGCTCGCCTGTGTTGTTTGCCCAAAGCCCATGCGCGTGGCCGCGGTCCTGCTCCCGATTGCGGTGGGGCTTGAGGTCGCGCAAGGGCTGACGCCGGACCGCACGCCGGACATCGCAACGGCGCTTGTGGCGGCGGCGGCCGTCGCGCTGGCAGCGCTCCTGACGGACGCCTTTATGGCCTGGCGATGTCGCCGCAAATCCGCCTGAACGGACCGGCCTAGCGCGCAGGGCGCAAATGTGATGTATCCTGCCGCCGAATTGTCGTCCCGCGTGAGGAGACTTCAGGTGACGAGCATCGTGCGGAAACAGACTGTTCCCGTCAGAATTGGGCAGGTGGCCATGGGCGGCGGTGCGCCCATTGTCGTCCAGTCCATGACCAATACGGACACGGCGGATGTGGGCCAGACGGTCGCGCAAGTGGTTTCGCTCGCGCGGACCGGGTCCGAGCTCGTCCGGATTACCGTGGATCGCGAGGAAGCCGCCGCCGCCGTCCCGCTCATTCGCGCGCAGCTCGACACGCTCGGTGTGAACGTGCCGCTGATCGGCGACTTTCACTATAACGGCCACATGCTGCTGGCCGCCTATCCGGATTGTGCCGAGGCGCTGGCGAAATATCGCATCAATCCCGGCAATGTCGGATTCAAGGACAAGCGCGACAAGCAGTTCTCCCAGATCATCGACATCGCGCTCCGATACGACAAGCCGGTGCGGATCGGCGTCAATTGGGGCAGCCTCGATCAGGAATTGCTCACGCGGCTCATGGACGAGAATGCTGTCTCCGCGACCCCGAAAGACGCCCGCGAGGTCATGCATGAGGCGATCGTGCAGTCCGCACTGCTCTCGGCGGACCGGGCGCAGGAACTCGGCATGGGTGCGGACAAGATCGTGCTGTCGGCGAAGGTGTCGGCGGTTCAGGATCTGATCGCCGTCTATGGGATGCTGGCGGCGCGCTCCGACCTCGCGCTGCATCTGGGTCTCACGGAGGCAGGCATGGGCTCGAAGGGCATCGTTGCCTCCTCGGCGGCACTGTCCGTCCTGCTGCAGCAGGGTATTGGCGACACGATTCGCATCTCGCTCACTCCGGAGCCGGGCGGCGATCGTTCGCTCGAGGTGAAGGTGGCTCAGGAGCTGCTGCAAAGCATGGGCTTCCGCGCGTTTGTGCCCCTGGTCGCGGCGTGCCCCGGATGTGGACGGACGACCTCCACCACATTCCAGGAATTAGCCCGGGATATTCAGGATTTCATCCGCGACCAGATGCCGGACTGGAAGCGCCGCTATCCGGGTGTCGAAAACCTCAATGTCGCGGTGATGGGCTGCATCGTGAACGGTCCGGGCGAATCCAAGCACGCCGATATCGGCATTTCGCTGCCCGGAACGGGCGAGACGCCAGCCGCGCCGGTGTTCGTCGAGGGCAAGAAGGTCACCACGCTGCGCGGTCCAGGCGCCGCCGCCGAGTTCAAGCAGATGGTGCTGGACTATATCGAACGGCGTTACGGGCACGGTGTGATTGGCGAAGCGTCTGAGCAAGGCGCGCCCCGTACCGCGGCGGAGTAGGCGCTACTTCATCGAAATGGCATCGCCCGCGATCGAGACCGTGAGGGCGATCATCGTCACATTGAAGACAAACGCGATCAGGCCGTGGGCCGTTGCCGTCCGGCGGATCGTGCACTAGGTGATGGCCACGTCAGACACGGCCGCGGACGTTCCGATCACGAACGAGAAATAGATGTAGTCCCAGTAGTCCGGATCTTTCGTGCCGGGAAAACGCATGCCGCCTCCCTTGCCGCGATGCTGCGCGTAATATTCGTGCGCGTAGTGCATCGCGAACATGACGTGCACGAAGATCCAGGAGAGCAGCGTGGTCAGAAACATGACGGCGAGCAGGGGCGGCTGAACCGTTTCGCTGGCGCTCGCGTTGCGGAGCCAGAAGATGATGGCGCCAAGGGTCGCCATCGCAGCGATGACGGTCAGCACGGGAATGGTGATGCGTCCCTCGTCCTGCAGGGCCGACTCGCGCCGAATCCGGTCAGGGTCCGAGCGCAGGGTCATGACGGTCACGAGCACGAGATAGAGGGCCACGCCCGCGTCCCAGCCAATTAGAAACCGCGACTCGAGCATGGTGTCCTCGGGCAGAAGCGCGATGAGCGCGATGCAGACCCCCGTCGCAAACATCAGGCGCCGCCGCGCCTGCAAGAAGCGCGAGACCCGAGTGTCCCCAAAGCGATTCCGCGGTGCCGGCGAGGTGCTCATGGTCTCATTCGCGCCGGATTCGCCTGCGGCCTCAAGAGCGCCGCTCGGCGACGAAGCGTGCCGCCTCGATTAGTGTCGCCGCTTCTTGGCCGAAGGGGTCGAGCGCCTCTTCGGCCTCGGCGACGAGCCCTTGGAGCCGGGCCTTCGCGCCCTCAATGCCGAGGAGGCCCACCAACGTCGCCTTCCCACGCTCGGCGTCCTTGGAAGCGGCCTTGCCCATCGCGGCCGCGTCGCCTTGCGCATCGAGCAGGTCGTCGGCGAGCTGGAAGGCTTGGCCGAAGGCGCTGGCATAGCGGACCAGCGCCGCGCGGCTGGATGCGTCCGCGCGCCCGAGTACGGCGCCGGCCTCGCAAGCGAAGCGGAACAGAGCGCCGGTCTTCAATTTCTGCATGGCCGTTGTCTCGTCGGGTGAAAAGGGCCGCTGCTCGGCGGCAAGGTCCAGTGCCTGCCCCAAGGCCATGCCCTGCCAGCCGCTGGCTTTGGCGAGGAGATAGGTCAATTCGGCTCTGATCGCCGGATCGTCGTGGCACCGCGGCGCGCTCACGGTCTCGAAGGCGATGGTCAGGAGCGAATCGCCGGCGAGGATGGCCGTGGCTTCGTCGAATGCGATATGCACCGTGGGGCGCCCCCGGCGGAGGGCGTCGTCGTCCATCGCCGGAAGGTCGTCATGGACCAGAGAGTAGCAATGGATGCATTCGAGCGCACAGGCCGTATCGAGAGAGCTCTGTTCGGTTGCGCCGAACAGCCCCGCCGACTGGACGAGGAGGAACGGCCGGAGGCGCTTGCCTCCGCCAAGCGCCGCATAACGCATGGCTTCGCCGAGAGGTGAGGCTGTCTCGCCGCCGGCCTCGGGCGCGGCTGCGTTTGGGGCCAGTAGCGCGGAAAGCCGCTTCTCGACGAGCTCGGCCACGCGGTCTATCTCGGTTCGGAATGTCATCGTGGGCGAAGGGATAGCCGAGGCTTTCTGTCGCCGCAAATTGATCGCGGCACCTGTGGGCGTTAGAACGCCCTCCTATGCACGATAACGACACCGAAGATCCGCCCCGCGGGGCCCCGGCGCCCAGTGCGCGGCCCAGCCCGAAAAAGGCGCACAGGCCAAGCGCTTGGGCCGACAGGCATCCGTGGCTGTGGCGGATCGGGCTGGGGCTGCTCGTCCTAATTGGCCTCGTGCTCGGCAGCATCGTTCTGTACCGCTTCGTCAATCCGCCGATCACCTCAGTCATGATCATCGAGAAACTTCGTGGCGAGACCTTGAAGCAACGCTGGGTGCCCTTCGATAAAATCTCGCCCGATATGCGTCTGGCCGTGATCGCGAGCGAGGACGGCAATTTCTGCCAGCACCAGGGTGTCGATTGGGCTGCCGTGCGGGAGGTCATCGAGGCGGCGAAGAACTTGGAGCCCGCGCGGGGCGCCAGTACCATCCCGATGCAGGTCGCCAAGAATCTCTATCTTTGGGAGTTCCGCTCTTATCTACGTAAGGCGCTGGAGGTTCCGCTCGCCTACGCCATCGTCTCCATCTGGCCCAAAGAGCGCGTGCTGGAGGTCTATCTCAACATCGCTCAGTTCGGTCCGGGCCTCTTTGGCGTCGAGGCCGCTAGCCGGAAGTATTTCCAGAAGCCCGCTTCGGCGCTCACCCAGCGTGAGGCAGTTCTGCTGGCGGCAACGTTGCCGAAGCCGAAGGTGCGCAATCCGGCACGGCCTGGCCGGACCCATCGTGTGGTGGCCAGGGCGGTCCAGCGGCGCTTGCCCTATGTCGCCAAACGGGCGGACTGCATCGTGAACCGCTAAAAGGTGGGTTTCGGCTCTGGTCAGAGGCCGAAATTGTGATTATAAGTGCGCCAAACGACGACCCCGCGTCGCGCGGGGCCGCCTTGAGGTTCAAGAAAATGGCTGTTCCAAAGAGAAAAGTGTCGCGCATGAAGCGGGGCAACCGGCGGAGCCACGACGCTGTCGCGGCCCCGGCCTACGTCGAGGATAAAGATTCGGGCGAACTACGCCGTCCGCATCACATCGACCTGAAGTCGGGCCGTTATCGTGGCCGCCAGGTGATCACGATCAAGGAAGAGGCCTAAGGGCTTAAGCCCCTACGTCTTCTGAGGATTTGCTCAGCTCCGGCGCCAGCTCGCCGGAGCGTTTTTGCTTGTCTGCTGCTGAGTCCACGCCCCTTGCCGGTAGGGTCTTGCTAACCAAAGACCAAGAAACCAGGCGTCTTGGCGCGCTCCAACCCCGTTTTCAACGCCGAATGGATGCAGTTGCACCCCGCCGGTTTTCGGCTTCTTAAGCCTTGCCAGCTAGCGTTCCTCGCAAGGCAACGAGCGCCCAAGGCGCCGCAGTGTTTCGTGTAAGGGGTAGGCGAATGACAAAAACCAATACGGCAGATGCGGCTGGCGAACAGCTGCACGTTCAGATTGCTGACGTGTTGGATTGCACCCGGAGCACAGCCTATCGCTGGGATCTCGGGTCCGATCGGATCGACTGGGCGAAGAATGCCGGTGCCGTGTTGGGGGAGATTGATATCGCCGCCCTGCGCCGCGGCCGTGCGTTCGCTCTGCATATTGACCCCAAGCACGCTGCGGACCGCTATGACGGAGTCACGGGCAACGCACAGGCCGCGCCGAACGCCTCCCGCCCCTATGCCTTGCAGTATCGCTTCCTGCCGGACGGAAGGCGCGGAAAGACCGCGCTCTGGGTCGAGGAGCGCGGCGTCTGCACCACCGACTATAAGGGCGAGCCCGTTCAAGCGCAGGGCACGCTCCGCGTGACCGGCGACCGCCGCCAGCGCGCCCGTTCGCAAGGTGCGCGTGACGACCACGAGTCCCTCCGGTTTTCTAGCCGTGCCGAGCTCACCAGGACTCTGGCCCAGCTTCTTTCCAGCCACGGCGGAAGAGCCGAAAAGGGCGCCTTTCTGCTTGTCGGCGTCAACGATCTGACGCGCATAAACGAGACCTATGGCTACGATGCCGGGGATGAGGTCATCGCCATCGTGGGCCAGCGCCTTGCCTCGGCCGTGCGCGGGCAGGATTGTTTGGGCCGGTTCTCGTCGAACAAATTTGGAATCGTCCTGCATGGTTGCGACGCCAAAGATGTAGCTGCCGTCGCTCGGCGTACGATGGCCGCCGTAGAACGCGACGTTGTGAGCACCAGCGCGGGCGCCGTCGCTGCGACGATCGTTGTCGGCGCGGTGTTGCTGCCCGCCGACGCGAATACCACCCAGGACGCGATCGGCCGTGCCTTGCAGGCGATCGACATGGCGCGGGTCGGCCCCAAAGAGCGCCTCTATTGCTACGATCCGACAGCGCCGCGGGAAGCCGAGCGCAAGAGCAACATCGCCATAGCCGACGAAGTGATACGGGCCCTGAACGATCGCCGCATCATGATTGCCCTCCAGCCCGTCGTGAACGCGGGCGGCCACGATCCGGAGTTCTACGAATGCCTCGTGCGTTTGCGGCTGCCGGATGGGGCGGTTCTGGACGCGAGCGAGTTCGTACCGGTCGCCGAAGAGCTGGGGTTGTCGAAACTCATCGACCATCGCGCCCTGGAGCTGGTCATCGAGCTCTTGCGTGCCACACCCAACCGGAAGCTGGCACTCAATGTATCGGCCCTGTCGACGACCGACGGGCATTGGACCGACGCGCTCGAGGCTCTGACCGGGAAAGACCGTGGGTTGACGGAACGGCTGATCGTCGAGATCACCGGGTCCGCCGCAATTTCGGACATGGAAGCCACGGCTGCGTTCGTTTCGGCTTTGAAAAACGCAGGGTGCATGGTCGCGCTCGACAATTTCGGCGCCGGATGCGCATCCTTCCGGTCGCTTCGCAATCTCGGCGTTGACATGGTCAAGATCGACGGTTCCTTCATCGAGAATCTTGGGCAGGACAAAAAGGACGAGACGCTCGTCCAAACCCTGGTTGAGCTGGCTCAAAGTTTCGGCCTTGCAACCGTCGGGGAGTGGGTGAGCGACGCCCGCTCAGTCGAACTCTTGGAGAAAGCCGGCGTCTCCTACCTCCAGGGCGACTTCTTCGGCGCGCCCGAACTGTATGAAGACAAGTCGGCCGAGGCCGAAAAGTCCGCCAGCTAGGTTTCGGCGCGATCGCCTGCGCCGCGCCGGAGCCGTTCGGCTAGTGCGAAGAGCAGCGCATCGTGCGTGCCCAGGGCTTCCAGGTGTTCCACTGTATTAAGGACGTAATCGATATTGGCGCCAGCCTGCCCACGGCAGACGCGCACGATGCGCAGTTGCGCTTCGAGGTCGAGCGATCCGGCATATTGCGGATGGTGCGGGTCGGCCACAAAGGTGAGCGCCGTCACGGTTTGGCCCGTGCCATCGCCCAGCGCAATTTCCCGATAGGTCTCCACATAGACGTCGGTCACCTGCTCCCGCCGGCGCAAGTAGGCGACCGTGTCGCTCTCGGCCCCAGGTTCGACGCGAAAGGCCAAGCCATGACAGTCCCCGCCGTCATCGAGTCCCAGAACGAGGCCGGGATTATCGAGCGTGCCGCGGTGCAGTATCGAATAGATGCACAGGGCTCTGTGGGCGCCTTCGAGACGGGCCGGGCTTTGGGCATCGAACGGAAATCCCGGCCGCCACATCAGTGACCCATAGCCGAAGACCCACAGCGCAGACATGTCTTCTCCATTAGTCGGATCCGCCAGGCTTCAGAGGATCCTGACGGGGCAGATTTTTCTCTCGGCGGTCGCGGCCTGATTGTACACAATCTAAGATAGTGCAACGCTGTCGTAGCCCCACACTGCAATTCTCCCGACTGGGCAACAGTTCGATGGAGCAAATCATGAGCGATACCTTTGAAGGATGTGCCGGCAATGCAGATTTGGCCGCTGCTATAACGAAAGCATTCGATGAAGCTTCCAAACAACATGGCCCAGGGTTTTCCTGGAATCTAGTAGCGCTTCGCGGAAGCCATAAAATCGTGCCGTATGAGGTCGGGGTTACGATCAAGGTCGCAAAGCATTAGTCCGAATCTCCGTGGGACCGGCCGAAATCGGGATCGGCGGTATCCTGTCCCGCGTCGATAACCCCGCGGCGGATGGCACGCGTGCGGCTGAAGTGATCCTCTAGAGACTTACCGTCGTCCCAGCGGATCATGCGCTGCAGCGCCGCGAGGTCCTCGGAGAAGCGGCCAAGCACCTCCAGGACCGCGTCCTTATTGTTGAGGAACACGTCGCGCCACATGACCGGGTCGGAGGCGGCGATGCGCGTGAAGTCGCGAAAGCCGCCCGCGGAGAACTTGATCACCTCGGACTGGGTGACGTCTTCGAGATCCGCCGCCGTACCGACGATGTTGTAGGCGATCAGATGCGGGATATGGCTGGTGATGGCGAGGACGATGTCGTGATGCTCGGGCGTCATCGTCTCGACGGTCGAGCCTAGCGCCGTCCAAAGCGCCACGACCTTCTCCACGCTGGCATCCGTCGAGTGCTCGCACGGCGTGACGACGCACCAGCGACCTTCGAAGAGCTCGGCAAAGCCAGCCTCGGGGCCGGAATACTCGGTGCCGGCCACCGGGTGTCCAGGTACGAAGGAGGCGTGTTCGGGCAGCGCGCTCGCGACGTTGCGCACGACAGCGGCTTTCACTGAGCCCACATCGGTCACGATCGCGCCGTCTGCGAGATAGGGGGCGATCGACTGCGCGGCGGCCGCCATGGCGCCGACGGGCACGGCGAGAATCACGAGCTGCGCGCCAGTGACCGCGTCTTCGGCGGTTTCCGCGATAACATCGCAAATCTGAAGCACGTCGGCGCGTGTCCGCACCTCGGCCGATCCGTCAAATCCGGTAACGGTCGTGGCGAGGTCGCGCTTCTTCATTCCGCGCACCATGGACGAGCCGATCAGTCCCAATCCTATGACGGCGACTTTATCGAACAGGGGCTCCGTCATGCGGTGCCCATGAACGCGGTCAGTGCGTCGAGCACGGCCGCATTTTCGGGTTCGGTGCCAATGGTCATCCGCAAGGCATTGGGGAAGCCGTACTCCTCCACGCGCCGCAAGATGATCCGGCGCTCATGCAGATAGGCGTCGGCCTCCCGCGCTGTCTTTCCCGGAGTATCGGGAAAATGGACGAGCAGAAAATTCGCCACGCTCGGCGTTGCCGTAAGGCCGATCCCGGCGAGCCGCGTGGCCATCTCAGGAAGCCATCTCTCATTGTGGGCGACCGCTGCTTCCATATGCGCGTGGTCACCGACTGCCGCGACGCTGGCCGCAATAGACGGTCCGGTCACGTTGAAGGGGCCGCGGATGCGGTTCAGCGTGTCGGCGATGGCATCCGGGCAGTAGGCCCAGCCAATGCGCAAGGAGGCGAGGCCGTAAATCTTGGAGAAGGTCCGCGTCATCACCACGTTGTCGTTTGCTGCAACGAGCGCCGCGCTGGCTTCGTAGTCGTCTCTTCGGACATACTCCGCATAGGCACCATCCAGCACCAGCACGACATGGCCGGGGAGGCTCGCATGCAGGCGTTCGATCTCTGCGGCGGGAAGATAGGTCCCGGTCGGGTTATTCGGGTTGGCCAGAAACAACATGCGCGTGCGCGCCGTCACGCGCGCAAGGATCGCGTCCACGTCGGCGGTGCGGTTCGTCTCAGGCGCCACGATCGGGGTCGCGCCGTGCGCCAGAATCGCGATCTTGTAGACTAGGAAGCCGTGCTCGGTGTAGATCGCCTCGTCGCCAGGGCCGAGATAGGCAACGGCGAGCAGGTTCAGCAGCTCGTCGGAGCCGGCGCCGCACACGATGCGCGCGGGGTCCAGGCCATGCTCGGCGGCCAATGCCTCGCGCAAGGGCCGCGCGGACCCGTCAGGATAGCGGGCGAGGCGCGCCGCTTCGTCAAGGTAGGCTTCAACGGCCTTGGGGCTCGGACCGAGCGGCGTTTCGTTGGACGAGAGCTTCACGATCGGCCCGGCGCCAGGCAGCACGCTTGTGCCCGGCACGTAAGGTGCGATGTCGAGAATACCCGGACGCGGTGCCGGGGCCGTCGGTGCGCTCGGCGCGTCGGCAGCCATCAGATTGGCAGCCATGGGCTTGGTAGCCACGGTTCTGCTCCATATTGGGGCCTCAAAGCCCTGCGAAGGGCTTGTCATAAGGCCATTTCTTAAGCCAAGGCAAAGAAAAGATTGACTCTAATGAGGCCATAGCTACCCCGGCACTGTATAATTCCAGGTTCCATTGTCAGGACGCGCACACGGTGTGCGTCGCGCGCAAGCTAGGAACCGTCTCTGTTAGGCCATTGCGACGATGAACGAGAATCCGGGAGCGGAGAGCTTCGCCGAACTCAAACGGCGCGAGCAGATCACCAATCCCCAAAGCGAAGTGGTGCACTTTCCAGCGAGCGAGGGTCTCCCGCTCGATAGCGGATCTGTGCTTGCGCCCTTCTCGGTGGCCTATCAGACCTACGGAACGCTGAACGCGGACAAGTCGAACCTCATTCTGGTTTGCCACGCGCTGACCGGCGACCAGTATGTGGCAAGCCCTCATCCCGTCACGGGCAAGGCCGGCTGGTGGGAGACCATGGTCGGACCAGGCAAACCCATCGACACAAATCGCTATTTCATCCTGTGCCCCAACGTGATCGGCGGGTGCATGGGCTCGACCGGGCCGAGCTCGCCCAACCCCGAGACGGGCCGCGCTTACGGACCCGATTTTCCGGTCATCACTCTGCGCGACATGGTCCGGGCGCAAGCCCGGCTGCTGGATCACCTCGGCGTCGACCAGGCCTTGAGCGTGATCGGCGGCTCCATGGGCGGGATGCAGGTGCTCGAATGGGCGGCGACCTATAAGGACCGCGTGTTCTCGGCGATCCCGATCGCTTGTGCGGCGCGCCATTCCTCGCAGAACATCGCGTTCCACGAGGTGGGACGTCAGGCCGTGATGGCGGACCCCGATTGGTGTAGCGGCCTCTATCTCGAAGAGGGCAAGAGCCCGCGCAAGGGCCTCGCCGTCGCGCGGATGGCCGCGCATATCACCTATCTGTCCGACCGGGCGCTGCACACGAAATTCGGCCGCAACCTGCAGGACCGTGAAGAGGTGACTTTCGGCTTCGACGCCGACTTCCAGGTGGAGAGCTATCTGCGTCACCAAGGGATGAGTTTCGTCGACCGGTTCGACGCGAACTCCTATCTCTACATCACGCGGGCCATGGACTATTTCGATATCGCCGCCGACCATGGGGGCGTCCTGGCGAACGCCTTTGCGGGAACCAAGACGCGCTTCTGCCTGATCTCCTTCAACTCGGACTGGCTGTTTCCGACCAAGGAAAGCCGGGAGGTGGTGCATGCACTCAATGCGGTGGCCGCGAATGTCAGCTTTGTCGAGATCGACTCGAACAAGGGACACGATGCGTTCCTGCTGCATGAGCCCGAGCTGTTCGATACGGTGCGCGGCTTCCTTAGCGCGGCTGCCCGCCGGCGTGGGCTCGCAGACGCAAGCGCAGGGGCATGACGATGGATGCTCCCGTGACGCCGCCAGAAGTGCGATCCGCCGATACGGCCCGCGTCGATCTCCTCCTCATCGCGGAGATGATCTCGCCCGGCTCGCGGGTGCTCGATATAGGTTGTGGCGACGGTGCGCTGTTGCGCATTCTGTCAGAGAAGCATGGCGTGGACGGCCGTGGCATCGAGCTGAGCCAGGCCGGCGTGAACCAATGCGTGGCGCAAGGCCTATCGGTGATCCAGGGCGATGCGGACACAGACCTCGTCCACTACCCAGATACGGCCTTCGACTACGCAATCCTGTCGCGCACGATCCAGGCCACGCGCAACCCGCGGCATGTGCTTGAGCAGCTCCTGCGCATCGGCCAGCGCGTCGTGGTGTCGTTTCCGAATTTCGGTCACTGGCGTGTGCGCGTGCAGCTCCTGCTCGGCGGTCAGATGCCGCACACCGATACGCTGCCGGAACTTTGGTACGACACGCCCAATATTCATCTGTGCACGATCAAGGATTTCCTGGCGCTGTGCGACGCCATCGGCGCACATGTGGAAAGGGTGGTGGCGCTCAACGCCAATGGGACGAAGCTCGTCTCAATGCCCTTATCGACGCAGAATCTCTTCGGAGAGCAGGCCGTCTTCCTGCTCTCGCGCTAGGCGCGGAGTTACTGCGCCCGCCGGCATTGGGATCACGCGCCGGCGCGTTTTGCGCACCGTTTCGCTCACGAGACTGCCGGCATAGACCTGCTTCGTTGCCTCGACCACGATGATCCCGGAAAAGGCGGGCCACACCAGATGGCCGAACCGCTCCCAGAAACCGGGCCAGCGGGTCAGGACCCGCCAGTCGAATGGCGGCAGGTGAAGCACGTAGTGCCAGCTCTCGGGCTGGAACATGGCATCCTTCAGGAGCTGGGTGAGCTGGCTGCGGCTGAAGGGGCTGCCATAGCCGAAGGGCGTCGTGTCCATGCGGGACCAGAGCCCGCGCCGGTTGGGCACAGCCACCAGAATGCGGCCATTGGGCGCCAGCACGCGCCAGATTTCGCGCAAGAGGGCATGGGGATGCTCGGACCATTCCAGCATATGCACCAGCAGAACCCGGTCCGCCGCCTCATCGTCCAACGGCAGGTCTGTCTCATCCACGAGTGCCGTCTGGGATGAGGCCCGCTCGGGCCAGGGCAGCGCCCCCAGGCGCACCGGCGCAAGGGCACCCACGCACTGGGCGTCTTTTCGGAACTCGGCGAGATAGGGCGTGGCATAGCCGAGGCCGAACACGTTGAGGCCCTTCGCGTCGGGCCAAAACGCCCGGAAGCGCGGCCGCAACAGGCGCCGGACCATCAGCCCGATCCGGCGAGCGTAGAAATTTCGAAGGTCGATCGAGTCGAGATGCATTGCGTCCGTCTGCTTATGGCACGGTTAGACTTGGGTCGCCGAAAGCCTTCATTCAATCCAAGCTCTATTTCAATCCAAAGCCTTGTTTCAAGCCAAGGACCTGTTTTCAACCCCTAGCCTGCAGAGTACGGTCTGGGACGCCCGATCTGCCCGGCTCGGCGCAGTCGAAGAGAACGACATCCAAGAGAGACATCGAAGAGAGCGATATGGCCAATCTTGAGATTTTCCAGTTTCCGACGCGGAGCGACAATTACGGGGTGCTGCTTCACGACCCCCAGACCGGTGCGACAGCGTCGATCGACGCGCCCGAGGCCGGGCCGATTCAGGTCCCGCTCGCGCAGAAGGGCTGGAATCTTACCGACATTCTCGTGACGCACCACCATGGGGATCATACGGCCGGGATCGGCGCGCTGAAGAACAAGTTCAACTGCACGGTCTATGGGCCAGCGCGCGAGGCCGGGCTCATCCCGGGGCTCGACGTGGAGGTCAAGGAGGGCGACACGGTTGCCGTGGGCCACGCAGACGCAACGGTCATCGAAACGTCCGGCCATACGCGCGGTCATGTCAGCTACCACTTCCCCGGGGAGAGCGCCGTGTTCGTCGGCGACACGCTGTTCTCTGTCGGCTGCGGTAAACTCCTGGAAGGCGATGCGCCTACTATGTGGGCGTCCTTGTCGAAGCTTGCGGTCCTGCCGCCGGAGACGGCCGTCTATTGCGGCCATGAGTACACCGGGGCCAATTGCCGGTTCGCGCTGACCATCGAGCCAGGCAACGAGGCCCTGCAGGCCCGCGCCGCCGAAGTCGCCGAGAACGATGCCAACGGCCGGCCCTCCCTGCCCACGACGATAGGGCTGGAACTTGCCACCAACCCCTTCCTGCGTGCATCGAGCCCCGAAATTCAGACCCGGCTGGGTCTGGAAGGGCAGCCGCTTGAGGTCATTTTCGGCGAGGTGCGGCGGCGCAAGGACCGGTTCTAGTGGCCAGACCGCCAACCGCCGAGACCCGAAGCGCCGTCGAGGTGATCGCTCATCTGGCGCTCGAGCCGCATCCGGAGGGCGGCTGGTTCCGGGAAACCTTCCGCGACGAGACCGGTCCCCAGGAGCGGGCCCATTCGACGGCGATCCTGTTCCTGCTGGCTGACGGGGAGGTCTCGCACTGGCATCGGGTGGATTCGGTCGAGGCCTGGCACTGGTATGGCGGCGCGCCCCTGGCGCTCAAAGTCGCGGACGAAAACGGCGCGGTTCAAGAGTTCACGCTGGGGTCGGATCTGTTCGGCGGGGAACACCCTCAAGCCATCGTGCCGGCGCATGCCTGGCAGAGTGCGAAAAGCCTTGGGGCTTGGACGCTTACCGGGTGCACCGTGGCGCCCGGCTTTCGTTTCGACGCCTTTGAACTCGCCCCCGAGGGATGGGAGCCATAAGGCTCTATGAACCTTGAGTGTCGCGAAACGTCTTAGGCCGGATCGTTGATAGCCGCGCCGGGAAGCAATGTTCCCGGCGCGAAGCAGTTAGTCGGAGAGCTGACCGCCATTGATGGTCAGCGTCGAGCCGGTGATCCAAGCGGATTCGTCGGCGGCCAGGAACACCACGCAACGGGCGACCTCTTCGGCCTCGCCCAAGCGTCCGACCGGAATCTGGCCGACAATGGCTTCCATCACTTTCTCGGACACGCCGGCCAGCAGCTCCGTGGCCACATAGCCCGGTGCGATGGCGTTGGCGGTGATGCCCTTGCGCGCGCCTTCCAGCGCGAGCGTGCGGGTAAAGCCGATTATGCCCGCCTTGGCGGCGCAGTAATTGGAGAGCCCCAGCATGCCCTGCTGGCCGTTGATCGAGGAGATCGAGATAACGCGGCCGAATTTGCGCTCGCGCATTCCGTTGATGACCTGACGGGTGACATTGAACACGGAGTCGAGATTGGTGCGCATCACCTCCGACCACTGCTCAGGGGTCATCTTGTTTAGCATCGAGTCGCGGGAAATGCCGGCATTGTTCACCAGCACGTCGACCGGGCCGACTTCGGCCTCGACTGCGGCAACGCCCTTCTCACAGGCGGCATAGTCGCCGACATCCCATTTGAAGACCGGAATACCGGTTTCCGCCTTGAAGGCGTTCGCAGCCTCGTCGTTGCCTGCATAGCTGGCGGCGACGGAGTATCCCGCTTCTTTCAGCGCCTTGCTGCATGCCGCGCCAATGCCGCGCGTTCCACCAGTGACAAGAGCCACCCTTCCCATAGCATCCTCCCTTGGCGCACTTACGCGCCTGTTTCTTCAACTCTGCCAGACCCATGCCCGGATTGAGCAAGCGCCAAATCGACGTGTGGGGCGGCTCAGGCCACCCCACACGAAATCGTCTCAAAGCTCAAGAGCGATGGATTAGCCGCGCTCAAGACACATCGCAACGCCCATGCCACCACCGATGCACAGCGTGGCCAGACCCTTCTTGGCGTCCGCCTTCTGCATTTCGTGCAGCAGCGTAACCAGCACGCGGGTGCCCGAGGCGCCGATCGGGTGGCCGATGGCGATGGCACCGCCATTGACGTTCACCTTGTCGCCGTCCCAGCCCATGTCCTTGTTCACGGCTAGGGCCTGCGCGGCAAAGGCCTCGTTCGCCTCGACCAGGTCTAGGTCGCCAATCTTCCAGCCGGCCTTCTCAAGCGCCTTGCGGGAGGCCGGAATGGGACCGGTACCCATGATCGTGGGATCGACGCCAGCCACCGCCCAAGAGGCGATACGGGCGAGTGGGGTCAGACCGCGCTTCTTAGCTTCCTCGGCGGACATCAGGACCACGGCGGCGGCGCCGTCATTGATGCCCGATGCGTTGCCCGCGGTCACGGTGCCTTCTTTGTCGAAGGCCGGTCGCAGTTTGGCGATGCCATCGACCGTGGCGCCTTCTCGGATGTACTCGTCCTCCTCCACGACCACCTCGCCCTTGCGGGTCTTGATGGTCACGGCTGCGATCTCGTCCTTGAACTTGCCACCCTTCTTCGCCGCTTCCGCCTTGTTCTGCGAGGCGACGGCAAAGGTGTCCTGGTCGTCGCGGGTCAGTTGCCACTGCTTGGCGACGTTCTCGGCGGTGTTGCCCATGTGGTAGCCGTTGAAGGCTTCCCACAGGCCGTCCTTGATCATCGTGTCGATGAACTTGACGTCGCCCATTTTATGGCCGTTGCGCAGGTTCGCAACGTGGGGCGACGAGCTCATATTCTCCTGGCCGCCCGCTACAACGATGTCCGCATCGCCCAGGGCAATCTGCTGGGCGCCTAGAGCGACGGAGCGCAGGCCCGAACCGCAGACCTGGTTGATACCGAATGCGGTCGCCTCTTGCGGCACGCCTGCGGCCATGGCCGCCTGCCGGGCCGGGTTCTGCCCTTCGCCGGCCGTGAGCACCTGGCCCATGATCACTTCGTCCACGTCGCCCGCATCAACGCCGGCCCGTTCTAGAGCCGCCCGGATGGCCGTTTCGCCCAGGGTGTGGGCCGGAACGGCCGAAAGGGACCCGCCGAACGATCCGACCGGTGTCCGTGCAGCGCTGACAATTACAATCTCTGCGTCTTTCATACTGTCCTCCGACTGAAACTCGCCCCCGGTCATACCGCAGTGCATTGCAGCTGGAAAGACAAACAAGCCCTTAAAATTAAGGCTTCCGGCAAAGTCGCTGGTCCCGCGCACGTTGAACGTGCTACTTATTTTTGCAACTGCGACATGGACTGCATATTTTTGGAGTTCCGAGTCCTATCCGGGCCAGGGCGTCCGGCGCGGGCCGGGTTTAGGAGTAAACGACACGTGGCTAGGGATGCGAACCAGGAGAACCGTCCGGTTATCATCAAGAAGTACGCCAACCGGAGGCTCTACAACACCGATACCAGCACCTATGTGACCTTGGAGGATCTCGCCGAGATGGTCCGCGCCGAGCGCGACTTCGTGGTCTACGACGCGAAGTCAGGCGAAGACCTGACGCATACCGTGCTGACCCAGATCATTGTCGAACAGGAGAGCCGCGGCACCAACCTGCTGCCGGTCGGCTTTTTGCGCCAGCTCATCCGCTTCTATGGCGACGGCATGCAGAGACTGGTTCCTTCTTATCTAGAATTCAGCCTGGATTCGCTGACCAAGCAGCAGGAGCAGTACCGGCGGCGTTTTGCGAACACGTTCGGGACGGCGGCGTTCGATGCTGTGCAAGATCAGGTGCGCAAGAACTTCGAGGCCTTCGAGAAGGCGCTCGGCATGTTCGCGCCCCTCGGGACGGAAGGGGCCGGCTCGGAGGGGGACGAGAACGCCGTTGCAAGCGGCGAGATGCCAGCGTCCAAGCCCGCCGAGCCGACCGAGGACGATATCGATAAGCTGAAGGCCGAGCTTCAGGCCATGCAGGAACGGCTGGAGAAGCTGTCGCGCACGTAAAGTGCCGCCGCTTCGCGACGAAGCTTCGCGACCAAACGCCTTGAAGAGACTTATGTGGGTCTACGCTGCAGCTGCCGGCTGATGCAGATGCGCGGCCGTCAGATCAGCCTCGACAAATGTGCGTGCCCGGGCCGTATCGGCCAGAAGGTGGATATGCACTTCGTTCGCGCCGATCTTCGCGCCTTCATGGCGCAGACGGGCGAGATTCAGCGACATGGCGCCGTCCTTCGTATTGCCGAAAGCCAGTGCCTCGCGCGAGCCGTCCTCATGACGCCGGACCAAGATGAAATTGGACTGCGGCAGGGCCGGGCAGCCGACGAGCGAATAGACGCTGTGGAGATACCGTCGCCCCGAGGCGCCGCGCCAGTAGTGGAAGGCTTGGTCGAAGGCGGCTTCGGCGCACACCAATGCCGGCTCCTCCGACGGACCGCAGGAGGTGGTGTCGGTTGTAGCAAACTCAGGAGCGTCTGAAGGGCTCGTCCACATCGTCGATCAGTCCCGTTAACCTTGGTGACACTAACTCAAATAGGTTGAGCGATCGCAAATTCAAGCCATCGCCGTCCGTTATTCGCTTTTGGAACAAAATATGAACTTAGTGGCGTGCGGCGTCAAGCTTTTAAGTGTTAACAAGGAGTTAACGGTTTTTTCTGGCGGCGGTAGCTTCCGCCATCAGGCGGTCCGTGGCGGTCTCGATGGCCGTTTGCAGACGGCTCATGAATTCGGCCTTCGGGAGGCCTGGCGGGATCGGATCGAGAATTTCCACGATTACGGTCCCAGGCTTGCGGTACCAGGAGCGCCGGGGCCAAAACATGCCGGAATTCAAGGCGATAGGCACGCACGGCAGGTCGAGCGCTTTGTAGATCAGCACGATTCCCGTCTTGTAGGCGGGCGGTGCGCCAGGGGGCCGGCGGGTGCCCTCGGGAAAGATAAGGATCTCCCTTTCCTGGGCGGCGCGGTCCTTCGCATGGCGCAGCATATTACGGAGGGCTGCCGGTCCCTTGTCCCTGTCCACGGGGATCATCTGGAACTTTCGGGAGAACCAACCATGAACCGGAATCCAGAACAATTCGCGTTTCATCAGCAGCGTAGGATCGCGAAAAAGTGGAATCAGCGCAAAAGTTTCCCAGGCCGACTGGTGTTTCGCGGCGGCCAGGTACGGCGGGGCGGGCAATTTTTCGAGGCCGCGGACCTCGCAATCGAGACCGGCAATGTGCTTTAGGAGCCAAAGTTCGGTGCGGGCATATACCTTGAAGGCCGCCATGGACCATTTGCGCGGCGTGAAGAGGAACGGGAGTCCCAGGGTCACGAAGAGCGCGGCCGTGACGTAGAACAGAAAGCCGAAAACGAGGGAGCGGACCATGGACACTTACGGTTCGGGTTCGTCCTCTGGCGGCACCGAGGTGCCGGGGAGCGCGATGCGCACGAAATTTGTCGCCCAGAGCCGTCCGAGCGCGGGCAGGTATTTCAGGTACTCGGACAGAAGCAGCTTTGTGGTACCGGGAAATTCCCACCAGCGCGCGACTTCCACATTGTTGTCCACAACGGGATAGGGGACGAGATTGACCCCGGGCATGGCGCGCTCCAGCTCGGCGAGCGCGCGCGGCATGTGATAGTTGGACGTGACGACGATCACCGACCCATAGCCGTTCAAGGCCACCCAGCGGGCCGTCTCGGTCGCGTTCTCGATCGTGTTGCGTGCAGCCTTATCGATATCTACGCAGCAGTCGAAATATTGTGGGCCCCCGGGGTTGAGCCCCTTCAATTGCTCCAGGCTCGTGCCGCGATTGACGCCGGTGATCAGCACCCGCCGCGCCTGCTTCCGCGCCATCAGCTTCATGGCTTCGTCGATGCGGGAGACTCCGCCCGTCAGAACCGTGATTCCGTCCGTCGCATGGGGCGGTTCCTTCGGCTCCCGGGCAAGCCCGTTCGCGAACACGATGAAGCCGATGATCAACATGACCAGCAGCAATATCGTCGCGTCGAACACGAGGCGGACGAAGCCAATTGGGCCGCGGAAGCGATGGAAGTGCTTCGTGCGGTCCTCCGCGTTCTCGTCACCGTCTATGTCGATACTCTTGTTCAAGAAATACTCCGGACACGTCGCGCCGCGCAGCCTATGCACTTTCCCGACCGGGCCAACCCGATAGGAGCTAACACACTCACTTGCGTTCAAGCATAGGTTTTTAGTACGCGAAAGACCCCAAGCCGGGAGGTGACCATGCAGAGCGCAGCGACCACCACGACCGTCAGCGCCAGAAGAAAATAGCCGCCAAGGTCGAGTTCGCCATTTCCTAACAGACGGCGGGTTTCCGCTTCCGTAACGGACCCGCCGCCGAGGAGCGACAGCAGGAAGGGCATTAGCAGAAAGGTAACGGCCGCCGCGATGGCGCCGACCAGGCCCGCCCTGACGCCAAGACCCAGAAAGTGCTGTTCAAACTCGCGCGATATGAAGCGGTCGTTCGCACCGACAAAGTGCAGCACCTCGATGATCTCGCGATTTGTGGCCATGGCGCTCCGCGTGGCCGAGACTATGACGGCGATGGTTGCTGCGGCGACGAGCGCCAGGACCGCGATGCCGCCGAGTGCGGTCGATCGCGTGATGAGCTTGATTTCGGATTGCCAGCGTCTGTGATCGTCGAGCGTGACCCCTTCGAAGTTCTGCGTGAGCGCGTTTTGGATGGATTCGATATCGGGCGGTTCCGACCGGTCGATCTCCACGGCGATCAGGCGTGGCACCGGCAGCGCCGAAAGAGCGGCGGTCGAGCCGAGCCACGGCTCGAGAAGCTTGGCCGAATCGTCCGCGCTCATGGGTTTCACGCGGGCCACGCCGGGTTGTTTTGCTAGGAACAGGGCCACCAGGGTCATCTTTTTCTCGATGTCCGCGGTTTCCAGGGGATTTAGCTCGATCGTGACTTCGCTGGCGATATCGTCGACCCACGCGCTGGCGGACTGATGCACCATGTAGACGCCGCCGGCGGTCAGGCAGGCCAGGAATGTCATGATGGCGATCACGATCGTCAGGGCCCGGCCGGCGACGGACGCGGGCGGGACGATCTGCGAGGAGGGCGCCCGGAAGCGTTTCGGCAGGCGCGCGGCGAGCCGGGCCGGCAGAACGCCGGCGAGCAGGCTCGTCCAGGGATAGTCCTTGATATCGCTGAGGAACGTCACGTTGCTTTTACCTACCGGGCGGTGATTTGGGGCGCGCCGACCTGGAGCTGCCCCTCTTGGAGCATGAGTCGCGGTGCCTCAAGCTGTTCCATCAACCCATAGTCGTGGGTGGCGATAATGACAGACGTGCCCAGCCGATTGAGTTCGACGAAGAGACGCAGCAAGCGATTGCCGATGGCCGGATCCACATTGCCCGTTGGCTCGTCGGCCAGGAGCAGTTCGGGGCGGCCAATGACGGCCCGGGCAATCGCCGCGCGCTGTTTTTCGCCCCCTGAGAGGGTCTCGGGATAGGCGTGGATGCGATTTCCGAGGCCGACCCAATGCAGCAGATCGGTCACGTCGTCGGCATAATCGCTCTCGTTCCGGCCCATAACGCGCAAGGGCAGCGCCACGTTTTCCCAGGTGGTGAGGTGGTCCAACAGCCGAAAATCCTGAAAAACAATGCCGATTCGGCGCCTGAGGGCTGCCCGTCCCGCGGGCGCCAAATCAGCTAAATTCTCACCAAAGACGAAAATTAACCCTCGGCTAGGACGTAGCGACATAAAAAGAAGACGCAATAATGATGTCTTCCCGGCACCAGATGGTCCTGTCAGGAAGTGAAAGGAGCCTGGGTGCACGTGAAAGGTGACATCGCGCAAGATTTCCGGACCTGAGCCATATCGCAGCCCGACATTGTCAAAGCGGATCACCCGACTTCCTTGCGCCTCTTAACATTGCCGAATACTGGCACTTTATGCTGAACTCTCCGTCCTGTATCAATGGCAGAGCGTAACCGAATGGGGCGCCCCACATATTCATGGTGTAGTGGGCGATTGCGGCAATCAAAATGGCGACACTAATTATTTGTCCGGCGTGCGGAACCCGGTACCAAATCAAGGCGGCCTTCCCACCCGAAGGCCGAAAGGTACGTTGCGCAAAATGTAGTCACGTCTGGCAGGCGCAGCCTGCGGACCAGGATGCCGCGCCGCCACAGCCGGCTGCTGCGCCTGTGCCGCCGCCGGCAGCGGCTACACCCCCGGCTGCAGCACCAGCCGCACCAGCAGCCCCACCACCGTCAGCGCCGCCACCGCGTGCGCCTGCGCCACAGGCGGCCCCCGGGCCGCAGGGCATGCCCTTGCCGCCGCAAGCGCCGCCTCAGGCTCAAGCACCGCTGCCGCCTGAGATGCCACCCTTGGCTCAGCCAGGTCCGGATACTGGTGCAGGTTATCCGCCTGCCGGCCAAGCGCCTGGCGCCGTGCCGCCCGCGCCGCCGGAACCCGAAGCCGGGTCCAAAGGGGGGTTGTTCGGCAAACTCATGGGCAAGTCGAAGTCGGCGAAGGCCGCGCCGCCGCCCGAGATGGCTCCGCCACCCGACATCGCCCCGCCGCCCGATCAGGGACCGTTGGGGGGGGCGCCGCTCTCCGAGGACGATGCCTCGTTCGACGCCTCTTTCCCGGGAATCGACGATAGCCCTACTGCGGCCGATGCAACCCTGGCCGCCGAGGCTTTCGGCGAATCGTTGGCGACCTCCAACGCGCGGAGCACGAAAAAGAAGCCGCCCGTGGTCGCGATCGGCTGGAGCATTCTCGGTGTGATCGTCCTTGGTGTGCTCGGCCTGTTCTTCCTGGCGCCCCAGACCACGGTGTCGATCCTTCCCGGTGCCTCGCATCTGTACTCGATGCTCGGCATGCAGGCTGGCGCCCAGGGGCTCCAGTTCGAGGGCGTGCGCTATGGCTGGACCAATAGCGGGGGCAAGAACGTCCTCGAGGTTCAGGGCAGCGTGCGCAACACGAGCTCGTCCGCAATGAACGTCCCGACCGTGATCATCGTCCTGCGCGACGAGAACGGAGAGGAAATCTCCGAATGGACCACGGAGGTGGGGGCCGGTGAGCTCGCGCCAGACCAGGATGCGCCGTTCTTGAAGCAGATTCCGGCGCCGCCCAGCAATGTGCGCAGCTTGAAAGTGCGGTTCGCGAAGGCGGGCTAGGGCTCGATCGGCGCCAGCGTTTCTGGGCAGTTGAGGCAGGGCAGGTTTGGCATGGCGGAACCGCCCGCGTCAGATCAAATCGCGACGCTCTTCAGCGCGCAGAGGATCGCAGCCCGCGTCGATGCTTTGGCGGGCGCGATTGCCGCGTGCGAGTTGCGCGAGCCTCTCGTCGTTGCGGTGCTGAAGGGCAGTTTCATCTTTGTCGCCGATCTGATCCGGGCGCTGCACGCGCATGGGCTGAAGCCCGAGATCGACTTTGTCTTCTTGGCGAGCTACGGCACCGGGACGACAGGCGGCCCGGTTGAAGTGCTGCGCGATGTCGAATCGGAGATCGCGGGTCGCGATGTGGTCATCGTCGACGACATTCTCGATTCCGGCCGCACGCTGCTTTTCGCCAAGGAGCGGCTCGCCGCGCGGGGCGCGCGCTCCGTGCGCAGCTGCGTTCTCCTCGACAAGAGCGCCCGGCGGACCGAAGCGGTCGGCGCGGACTTTACCGGTTTCGAATGTCCCGACCGGTTCGTGGTCGGCTACGGTATGGATCTCGGCAACCGTTATCGCGAGTTGCCCTTCATCGGCGTCGTCGAAACGGACGGCTAACGGTCGAGGACCGTGCGGATTTCCACTAAGTTAGAGCGCACCCGCAAAATGTAAAACCCAAGCGTCGCCAGATGCGAGGGCATGAACCAGCCCGCCTCCGCGCCGTTGGAAATGATGAAGGGCGTGATGTTGAGCGAGGCACGCAATTGACCCTCCAGCTCATCCCAAATCGCTTCGAGACGCCGCTGCTTGATGACATCTTCGAAGTCGGTGCGGGCCGCGGTGAGAATGCCGTAATAGGCGTAGAGCTGACCATAGGCGAACCAGAAACGGTCGTCTGCCCGCGTGTCGAACCAACCGCTACTGTAGTTTTCGGAGCGTTCTTTGAGCACCGCGGACGTTCCACCGATGTCTTTGGCGATGCGGTCTAGGAACGCCAGCAGATTGTCGGCGCGCGCATCGAACAGCGCATCGCAGTTTTCGAGACGGTCATTGTATTTTTCTAGGTTCTTGATCGCCGTGCGATAGATGGCAGGCGACGTCGTCTTGGGACCGAAGGGGCTAAAAGACCAGTACCAATAGAATTCGTTGTACTGGAGGTCGCTGCGCGCCGTCTGCAGATCCTTGTCGGGCTCAGACGTTCCCCGAACCCGGCCCAAGGAATCCACGAGCTCCACTGCGGTGCGCTGCACGGCTTGATGGATACCCCGCTGGAACACCGCCTTGTTGTCGAAAAACGGCGTTGCATCCCAAGGAACCCCGAACAGGCCGAGCTTGTAGAGCAGCATGGACGAAATCCAGGCGTTCTGATTGACGTTGAAGTCCACCAAGTTGGCCGAGGCCTCAACAATCATCGAGCGTCGGCAGCTCTTCTTCTCAGCGCTTTCGCCTTGCGTGTCCGTCTCAGTTGTATTGTCGCTGACGATGCCGCCGCTGGGTTCAGGAACTTGGCCGGCCTTCTTCGTGGCCAGGTTGTAGGCGTCTGCGTAGTCCGGATTGAAGGCGTTCCAGACCTGCGTGTTCCAGAAAAAGATGCCGTAAAGGACGAGAAGGACGGCCAGGACGACGCCGATAACCACCCTCAAAATGGCGCCGAGGCGGGCGAAAAAGCCGCCGAGCCAAACGAAAGGCTTCGTGATGGTATTGAGAATGGACTGCAGCATGGTCCGGCCGTCTCCTGACACGAGAGGAATGTTGTTCAGACATATAGGGCGCGGGATGTCACTTTTCTGACGCCGGGCTCAAAAATTTCGGGGACGCCGCAAGGCTATGAGGCCGCGTTGCGCGCGCAGCGTGCTCGAGCCTCAGAAGGAGCGAATGAGCCGCTCCAGGTAATCGAGCTCGAGCGTAGACCGCGAGGGGTCGCCGATGCGTCGGCGCAGCTCGTCCAAGACCTGCCGCGCCTTTTGGATGTCGATCTCATCGGGAACCTGAACCGACAGACCAAGGTCCGGACGGTTGGAGCGGTCCGGCCGTCCCAGCGGGTCGCGGCCGTTCGAGCCGGGCCCCTGACCGCCCTCCATCTCGCCTTCCGCCATCATCTGCTGCGCCATGGACTCAGTGCCCTCGCGCATCCTGTCGAGCGCCAGACTCTGGTTTTGCGCTGCGCGGTCGTAGTTCTTCTCGCCAATGGCCTGCTCGGCCTCACCCATGGCCTCCTGCGCGCCCTCGAACTGATCGGGCGGTTCGCCGCCTGCCTGGCGCATGCGTTCCATCAGCTGTTGCAGCTTCTCGCGCAACGCCTGTTGGCGTTCCTGCAGGCTGCCTTGCGACCCTTGCTGCTGTTGTTGACCGAGCTGCTGTTCTCCACCGCCGGGCGCATCGCCTTGCCGTCCGGATTGGCCTTGCGCGCGTGCGCCGGACTGCCCGCCTTGGGGCATCTGATCCGTGAGGGGCGACATGGAGTTGCCGAATCCCATGGGCGATCCGGGCGGGCTGACATCGAATTCCTGGCTCTGGCTGCGGCTCTGGCCTTGGCCTTGGCGCTGCTTGCGCTTCTCGGAGAAGGTGTCGTCCAGCAGCTCCTGTTGATCGGACGCGACCTCGTCGAGGTCCCGCATCATTTCCTGCGCCTTCTGCTGCTGTTCGTTGCGCGGAAGATTGTCCGCCTGCAACCGGTCGAGAATGTCGTTTAGCTCCGACAACATCTTCTCAGCCATGTCCTTGGACCCAGACTCGGCAAGGTCTTTGATGCTCTCAAGCATCTTGTCCAGATCCTGCTCGGAGACCATGTCGTCACGTTCTTGCGGGCTCTGACCGGCCATCTCGCCCTGGTCTTTCTGCTGCGCCGCGAGGGCCTGCATGTAGCGGGACAGCGCCGCGCGCAACTCTTCGATGCGCTGCTTGATTTCCTCGGCCGGCGCGTTCTCCCGCAGCGCCTTCATCAGCGCGTCTTGCGCGGTCCTCAGGTCCCGCTCGGCCTTGGGCAAATCGCCTTCCTCAATCCGCAAAGCGGTGGACCAAAGCTGCTCCACGACGGTTTTCACCGAGTCGCGCGAGCGGTCGTTGTTGAGACGCCAATAGGCGTTGCGTAGCGACAGATAAACCACCCGGTCCTTGATCGCCTTTTCGTCGCCAATGGTCAGTGCGTCCAACGCGCGGGCAACGCGGGGCAGCTGATTGGGATCGAGCACCAAGGTCTGGCGCTGCTCGACTACGGCCTTTGCCAGCGGCTTGGTGAAACGGCGGGCCGGCATGGTAAGCGGATAGGGCTCGCTGGTGCCGACCTGGTCGGCCTGGTCGCGTGCGGCAAGCGTCATGACGACATTGAGCCCCGCCCAAGGATGGGCAGTCAGATCCTGGGTCGCCCGGCCTTCGACCTTTTTGGCGTTGGCGCGCGGAAGCTGCAGCGTCATGGCGGGCGGCCCGAACAGGGGCTCGACCTCGGCGAGGTCTGCCTCTTCTTCGATGGCAATACCGTTCGGCACTTCGGGCATCTGACCGTCGGCCAGTGTGAACCGGGCCTCGGCGCTGGCGACGCCGTAATCGTCAAGGGCACTGTATTCCACGCGCAAGGCCCCGCGGGGCATGGCCGTGGGCGCGCTGCGGAGGCTGATCCGGGGCGCTGCGTCCTCGATCATCGAGAGCTGCCACTGGGCGACCGTCGATCCGCCGACGCGCAAATCCGCGGTGGCCGGTTTCATAAGCCCGGCATTGAATTCCATAAGGCCCGTCGCGGCGCCGTCCTTGGGTTCGATCGTTCTGGTCTTCCCGCTCTCGTCGGCGAGCGTCAGGGTCACGCGCTCGCCGTCCGGCGCATGGGCGCGGACGATCAGCTGACTGCGGACAGGTACGGACAGGGCCCGAAAGGTCTCCGACCCTCGGCCAACCTTTTCGGTTCCGTCGGCCAGGACGACAGGCGCCATGCCCGTATAGACAGGCGGCGTGATCCACGCATCAAGCCGCACCAGCTGCGTCGAAGCGGACGCGGCCGGCAAGAACGCGGATTTGAGACGCGAGCCCGCATCGCTACCGGCGGCGAAAAACGCGGCAACCAGCGCGAGGACCAGGGCGGCGCGGATGGCGTAGGGATCGTCGCGATCGGCGCGCGGCTTGGGCCATGAGGGCTTGAGCCGGGCGACCAGCCGGGCGAGGCGTTTCCGGTGCAGGGCCCAAAGCTGCGCGGGCGCGGTGCCGGGCGTGGCCTCAAGCGTGTCCTCGTAAGACGAGGCGGGCCGGTGCTCGATACCCGAATCGCGCTCAAGCCGCCGCAGTGCTTCGTTGCGCGTCGGAACGGCGATGCGCCAGAGCGGTACCAGCGCGATCAGGAACGCGATGAGAAAGACGCCGAGCAGGATGCGATGGGCGAGTGCAGGAAGCAGGCTCCAGCCGCCCAGCAGTGTGAAGACCAGGAAGGCACAGATCATGACGAAGGGCCAAAGCAGCGCTTCGAACGCGCGTTCGGCCATGAGCGCAAGCCAGCTCAGCCCGACCCGGCGCTCGAAGCGGCGCTTCAGCGTATCCGGTGTGGGGGCGGGTTTTGCGGCATCTCTCGAGCGGGACGGTCTCGCCATGATCTCGAACATCTAACATAGACGGGCGCGGAGCCCAGGTTACATCCCTGTAACATTCCGCGGGCAAACGGGCGACGTCGCGGCAGTGCCGGTGAGGGGCCTCAGAGCCAATCGGGGAGACGTTCGGCGCCGAGCAGGTTTTCGTAGGTGCTCCGTGGACGGGTCACGCAATAGTCCGCGCCCGAAACCAGTACTTCGGGCACGAGCAGACGGCTGTTGTATTGCGAGGCCTGAACCGCGCCGTATGCGCCCGCCGTCATGACGGCGATGAGGTCGCCCGGGTTGAGCGCCGGCAGGGGCCGCGCGAGAGCGAGGTAATCGCCGGTCTCGCACACGGGTCCCACCACGTCGGTAATACGCGGTTCGGAGTCTGGGCTGGGTTCGACGACGGGAAGAATCCGGTGATAGGCCTCGTAGAGCGTCGGCCGGATCAAATCGTTCATGGCTGCATCCACGATGGTGAAGGTCTTTTCCGGCCCGGTCTTTACGTACAGCACCCGCGACACGAGGATTCCGGCGTTGCCGGCGATCATTCGTCCGGGCTCGAACAGAAGCCGCACGTCCAAATCGCCCATAGCCTCGTTGACGAGCCGGGCGTAGTCGGTCGGCAGCGGCGGCGCCGGTTCGTCGTTCCGGTACGGGATGCCGAGCCCCCCGCCGAGATTGAGGAACTCAATGCCGAGGCCTTCGGCGCGCAAAGTCGCCACCAACTCCTTGAGAAGCGCGAAGGCGTTGGCAAACGGCGCCAGGTCCGTAATCTGGCTGCCGATATGCATATGGATGCCGGCTGGCTGGATGCCCGGAAGCTGCGTGGCCTGCCGGTAAAGCGAGGGGGCGGCCTCGAAGGGAATGCCGAACTTGTTCTCCGCCTTGCCGGTCGAAATCTTGTGATGCGTGCCGGCGTCCACATCGGGGTTCACGCGGAAGGCGATGCGGGCCGTCATGCCCTTCGCGGCGGCGACTTGGCTCAGCGCGTGCAATTCGGGTTCGGACTCGACGTTGAACGCGAAAATGCCGGCATCCAGCGCGAACGCCATTTCGTCCTTGGTCTTGCCGACGCCGGAAAAGACCACGCGCTCGCCGGGCACGCCAACGGCTAGCGCGCGGCGGAGCTCGCCTTCGGAGACGACGTCCATGCCGGCGCCGTGCTTGGCCAGGGTCGCAAGCACGCCCAGATTGGAGTTGGCCTTGATGGCATAGCAGACGAGCGTATCCGGGCGCGCGGCGAAGGCCTCGGCGAAGACACCGATATGCCGCTCGAACGTTGCGGTGGAATAGCAATAGAAGGGCGTCCCGACATCTGCGGCCAGCGCGCCAAGGTCAATGTCCTCGGCGTGCAGCACGTTGGCTTCAGACACGCCACGCCGGTAGGCGAAATGGTGCATGGGGTGACGTTAGTGAATGATATCGTCGAGGATCGGGATGCGGCGATCCGGGGATTTCGACTGCTTGGTGGATGGGTCAGCCGCCACCTCCGGATAACTGGCCTCCGGCCGGTCGAGCGAGCCGCGACGCCCGCAGGCCGAAAGGCCAACGGCAAGAACAAGCGCCAATGATAAGAGAATGCGCGCCGCGCTTCCCATCGATACAATCCCTTTAGGGTCTGACCCTGTCTTGCGATGTCCCGTCGTCGAAAGGCTTCTTACGCGCCTTTCCTGACATTGTTTTATCGCGAGACGCCGTCCTTCTCCAAACGCTTTATCCAGCGTTTGGCCTCGCGCCGGACGTTTGACGGGGCGGTGCCGCCGAGGCTTCTGCGGCTTTTCGCCGACCGGGCCGGGTCCAGGACGTCAAACACATCCTCGGTGATCCGAGGCTCGGCGCTCTGCAGGTCAGAAAGATGCAACCTATTGAGGTCTTTACCTTTTTTCTCCGCAAGCGCGACAATGCTCCCGGTGATATGGTGCGCTTCCCGAAAGGGGATGTCGAGGGTCTGCGCCAGCCAATCGGCAAGATCCGTCGCGGTCGAGTACTCGCTACCCGCCGCTTTCTTCATGGCCTTGGCGTCCATATCGAGATCCGAAATCATGCCGGCAAGGGCCGAAATCCCCAGTTTCAGGGCGTCGACCGCATCGAAGACGGGCTCCTTGTCTTCTTGCATGTCCTTGGCATAGGCCAGCGGCAGCCCCTTCATGACCATCAGCAAGGCCTGAAACGCGCCCGCGATGCGGCCTGTCTTGGCGCGCACGAGCTCGGCCGCGTCGGGGTTCCGCTTTTGCGGCATGATCGAGGACCCGGTCGAGAAAGAGTCCGACAGCCGGGCAAAGCCGAACTGAGGCGAGGTCCACAGCACGATCTCCTCCGCCAGCCGCGACAAATGGATCGCAGTGATTGAGGCCGCCGCCAGCGTTTCGAGCGCAAAGTCCCGATCCGAGACCGAATCGAGGGAGTTCGCGGTCGGCCGATCGAATTGGAGCGCCCTGGCCGTGTGATGCCGATCGATAGGGAAGCTGGTGCCGGCCAGCGCCGCCGAGCCCAGCGGACATTCGTTCAGGCGCTTGGCGGCGTCTGCGAACCGTCCCCGATCCCTGGCGAACATCTCCACATAGGCCAGGCAATGATGGCCGAAGGTGACAGGCTGGGCGGTCTGCAGATGGGTGAAGCCCGGCATGACCGTCGCCGCCTCTTCGAAGGCGCGCGTCGAAAGCGCAAGCTGAAGCTGCGCGAGGCCCGCCTCGATAAGGCCGATCTCATCGCGCACGTAGAGCTTGAAGTCTGTGGCCACCTGGTCGTTGCGGGACCGGGCCGTGTGGAGCTTGCCGGCCACCGGGCCGATGATCTCCTTCAGACGGTTTTCGATATTGAGATGGATGTCTTCCAACGCTCGCGAGAATTTGAAGTCTCCAGCCTCGATCTCGGCCAGGATTTGGTCGAGACCCTCGGTAATCTTGGCGGTCTCTTCAGGCGCAAGGATGCCTGTCGCCTCAAGCATGGCGACATGCGCTTTCGAGGCTTCGATATCATGCCGCCAGAGCCGCTTGTCGAAATCGATGGAGGCATTAATGTCCTCCATAATGTCGGAGGGGCTAGAGGCGAAGCGGCCGCCCCACATTGTGTTGGTCATGATGGTCCGGTCTGAAGCTTAGGAGAGTTCCAAAGAGCTCGAGTTTAAAGAGAGCGACGTGAACGGTTCCAAGAAACGCAAGTCCACGACGTCCCCGGCCACATATGCGATCGTGATCGCGGTCGCACTTCTTGCCGGGTTCGGCACGGTATATTGGCTTTCCACCCCGTCTGACAATCGTTGGGACGCGCCCGACGGCGCAGACTCCGCTGCAGAGCCTACCCCCAGTGGGGCTGGGAGCAAGGGCGCAGGTTCGCTTAGAGGTCTCAATTCGGGCGCGATGACTGCGTTCGTGGTGCGGCCCGTGCCGCTCGATCTGCCCGATTTCGCCTTCGAAGGCCCCCGCGGCCGCAAGCAGACATCCGCCGATCTGAAAGGCAAGGTGGTGCTCCTGAATATCTGGGCGACGTGGTGCGTCCCCTGCCGGGAGGAGATGCCACAGCTGAACGCGCTGCAATCCGAGCTTGGCGGCGACGCCTTCGAGGTGGTGGCGATCAATATCGACAAGAGCGGGGCCGAGAAGGCGAAAAAGTTCCTGGCTGAGACGGGTGCGACCGACCTTAAGCCCTATTACGACCCGACCGGAAAGCTGTTCGCCAAGCTCAAAGCCGTCGGCATGCCGACCACCCTGCTGCTTGACCCGGAGGGCCAGGAGATGGGCCGCCTCGTGGGCCCCGCCAACTGGGCCGCGCCGGAAGCCAAGGCGCTCATTCAAGCGGCGATCGGCGCCTCCGACGGCAGCGCGAAGTGATGGCCTTGCGTCCGGCCTCTACCCTCGAGGTGCGGTCTAGCGCATGGGCGTGAGGGCTTCTTTGTCCAGCCGATAGGTGTAGTTGCAGTTTTCGTTCGCAGGCCTGTTGCAGGGCGCGCCGTAGGTCGTGACATGCATCAAGCGCGACGGGCCGCTGGTTGAAAATTTGTAGCCTTTCACGAAGTCCTCGAAGACCTTATCCCAGTCGTCGCCGCTCCAATAGTAGAGCTGCATCAGGCATCCGTTCGGATTGCAGGCTGGGTTGCCCCCATTCTTGCACACGAGCTTGCTGTAATCGGCAATCCAATCGGGGCGGCCGTCGCGGTTCAAATCGTCGCTTTGCAGAATCTTGGCGGTTTCCGGGGTGCCACCCATTTTCCGGCAGCGGTCCGCGGCTTCGGCGACCGTCTCCGCCATCTCTTCGGGCGCGTCCTCCGCGTGAGCTGCGACGGTCGAGGTCATGGCGGCCGCGGCGAGAACCAGTGTGGAGCGGCGAAGGAGGCGGGTTGTCACGGTGCGCCGAGGTCAGTTGATCGCGGGCGAAAGCGCGGGCAGATCGGCAAGTTCGGTGACCGGGGTCTCAAGACGGAAGAGATCGGGCGTTACGTCGGAGCGGCGCGTCTTCTTTCTCTTCGGTCGCGGGCCGCAAATGACGGCGCGCAAATGTGCAGGTTTGTCCGCCCGGTCTGCCGGCTGTGCAAGACCGTTCAGGCTCGTGCCAAAGAGCGACTTCCAGAAATAGCGTTTGAAGCCGTTCTCAAGCAGCTGGGCGGCGCGCGCGTTGCGTACGCGGGTCGAGGGCTCTCCAAGTACGACGGCCACGAGCTTGCGTCCGTCCCGGGTGGCGCTGACCACGATGTTGAAACCGGAATCGCAAATGAATCCGGTCTTCATGCCGTCGGCGCCGTTGAAGGTGCGGAGGAGGCCGTTATGGGTCCGGAGCTGCCGCTTGCCGACGGCGACCGACTTCATCTTGAATATGTCGGCATATTCGGGGAACTCGATGATGAGCGCGCGGGCAAGGCGCGCCAGATCGCGCGCGGTCGTATATTGCTGCTCGTTGGGAAGACCGTGCGGGTTCGCGAATTGGGTGCTCGTCATGCCGAGCCGTTTCGCCGCTTCGTTCATGCGATCGATGAAGGCTTCTTCAGATCCGCCGACGGTTTCGGCGACCATGACCGCTACGTCGTTGGCGGACTTGACGATGATCACGCGGATCGCCGTTTCAAGCGGGATCGACGTGCCGACGGGAAGTCCGAGCTTGGTGGGCGGCTCTGCGAGCGCATTCTTGGTGACGATCGCCGGGGTGTCGGGTTTGACCTCGCCATTTCGGAGTGCGTGAAAGGCGACATAGGCGGTCATCATTTTTGTGAGCGAGGCGGGGAACCACAGCGTATCGGGATCCTCGGCATAGAAAACGGTGCCGTTATAGGGTTCGAAGACAAGTGCGGGGCTGGCATCGGCGGCCGCCGATGCCAAAAGGGCGAATGCGGCGAAAAGGCCAAGAAAGGCACGCCTCAGCATAAACATCGTCCCCCTTCGATCCTGGCGGTGCTCGCGTCTACCGCGTGGCGTCCGGTCCATATTGCGGGCAGCGCACTGCATTTCCCGATGTCCACGGCACGCGACATCAGCTCTATTTCACACGCAAATTCGACTGTTCCGTGACGGACGCTCCCCACGGGGTTCCCGACTCGATGCACCGCAGCGCCCGGAGCCACACTAACGTGCCGAGACGGTTTCGCAACCCGGAGGGTTACTGATTCGGGCCGTTTTCAGCCGGAAAGCTGGCCACCCCCAAATGATCGGGGCTGGTGAATTCCGAGCCGAGAGACAGGGAACGCTCCCCTTAAATTAGCAGTGTCTAATGTGCTGGGGCGCAGATTGTGATCGCTTGGCAAAGGATCCACGGCTGAAAATGGCCCCAGCCGCGCAACGCTAGCCACCGCAGTGGCCGAGGATCCATGCGGCCGCGGCCGGAAGGTCCTTGACGACCGACGTCGGCGGCGGGTCGAAGCGCCGCTCGTCGCCATCGCGGTATTTTCCCGTGCGCACCAGCACCGCATGGGAAACTCCAGCCAGAAGCGCGCCCGCGACATCGCACTCGGATCGTCCCCTACCATCGCGGCGTCATCCGGCGCGCACCCCATACTGGCGAGCGCGGCATGGAAGAAATCGGGCCAAGGTTTGCCGAGGACAATCGCCTGCTTCCCGCTTGAGCATTCCAGCGCGGTGACGAAGGCACCCGAATCGAGGCTCAACTCCCGTCCTCGTCCATGAAGGTGCGGTTCTTTGCGGGCGCGAGAAACGCGGCGCCATCGATCAGTATACGGAATGCATGGTCCAGGTTCTCATAGCTGAACGCGTGGCCGGCATCGCCGACGATGACCGCGCGCCTTTCGCGATCGGGGAGGCTCGCGTTCTCCTCTTTCAGGCTGGGATGGACCAGCAGAAGCGGCGAGGCATTGTGCTGTGTGAGCCAGCCCCGCGCCGCCTGCCCAGGCGTGAAGAGCTCGTCACCGGTGATCTCAAGCCCCAGTCCCGTCAGCCGGGAGAGCAACGCCATCTTGGTCTTGGTCGTAGTGTTGGTCACGAAGCGGATCGGCAGACCGGCGCGATGACGCTGCCGCACAGCCTCCAGCGCACCGGTCAGCACATGGTCTCCCTCGTAAAAAACGCCTGCCAGATCGAGAAGTACGCCGCGGATCATAGCCGTAGGCTTGCGCGGTCACAGGCTCCGATCCAGCGCGCAAGAGTTGCGGACCCCTCTACGCTAGCCCCTAAGCCGTGCCAGACAGCTTCTTGAGGTAGCCCGTGGTGGCGTCGGGCCGCAGGCCCCGGGCGCCTCTATCTCCTTAGGTCCAATCCCCTTACTCTAAGGCTCGTTCTGCAACCCCTTGATCTAGGCCTCCGCCCCC
>Ga0209013_10000495_pt1 | contig 35113 bp, 33 predicted proteins | sample Cruoilmetagenom2_FD_187291 | JGI IMG/M metagenome (GOLD analysis project Ga0209013, IMG submission 187291) | Oil polluted marine microbial communities from Coal Oil Point, Santa Barbara, California, USA - Sample 2 (SPAdes) (version 2) | ecosystem: Environmental > Aquatic > Marine > Oil seeps ...
CCTATCTCATACTGTATCTCAGGAGAATTTGGGAGGGAGTGACTGGCTTTGCGCAGTATTTCCTCTGCCTGAATATCTTCATTAAGCTGTGAAAAATATCTAGAAATGGCAATCCAGGTGAATGGAATACCAGGATCATGTTCTTGGGCAAGGTAAAGATGTTCCAATCCCCTTTGCGAGTCCTGGTTTTCGATTTCAGCTTCCCCCAGCAGCCAATATGTAACACCAAATTCGCGATCAGTTACACTATGTCCAGAATTACTTTCCAGTAGGTTTTGACATATATTGATTGTCGTTTCCGGTTTATTCGCATTTAACGCACAATATGCCAGATTATGTAAATCTTCCTTTGTTGGCGTGCCAGATTTATTAATTAAGTGTTGTCTCTCTCGGAAAGCTGCTTCCCATTCGCCTGACAACTCTGCACTGGCTATCAACAACTGGTGGACATCAAGCAAGTCAGGTTGTTGGGATAATGTGAAAAATAGAGGTGTTAGGGCTTCTTTGGGCTGACCATATAGTATATAAGATTTGGCCAGGACTAAAGACATTGCTGGATCGAAGAGTAGATCTCCTGAGGTGTCATTCACTAAGCGGATGACCTCCGAGTGCTGCTTCAGGTTGGACAGCAGTTCAGCGAGATAGAAATCAAAATTTATCGACCTGAAAGTTGGTCCAGAGACTTTCCTATTTTCGTATAAATCAACCGCACTTTTTGCCAACAAACCTGCATCATCCAATTTTCCTAGTTCAAACGCCAGTACAGCTGCGACAATTAGTAGTGGGGGATACTGGTAGTCGGTTGTCAACTCTATCAATGAATCATTTTGGGTTTCTAGTTGATCTACGATATGTCCTTCGCTGTTCTTGTTGCTTTTAGTGTTTTTACCGAGACCAATATTGGAGGATAATATAGCTTTAGCCTCCTCCAATTGACCGGTTTTAATCAAAGCAAGGGCATAAGCGGCAATGAAGTATGGTTCCTCCGGTGCGTGTTCAATCGCTTTTCTCCAATAATCAATGGAATCTGTCGTGTGATCTTGTGATGCTAATACCGAATTTTTTGCGAGAGCCTGGTTTGTTCGAAAATCTGAATGAGAAAGAGCTAATTCAGCTGCGAAATCAGCTTGAATGCGCTGTGTGAGATTTTCGATTTCCCGCAGGGAGTTGTGAAGGGCTTGGCTATCGTCAGCTATCCCCAGAAGTTCTGCATTATATATAGCTTTGTTCATACTCTGGAAGTTAGTAATAATAGATCGATTTGATTCGTCGGGGTATGTATCAAGATGAAATTCTGCAAGAGATCTCGCTAATAAGGGTCGATGGTGTGCGAGTTCATGGAGACATATCAACCGGGAACCGGGCGTAACCTCAGCAAATATTGTTTGTAAATAATCTATCAGAACTGGTTCCGGAAGTGGGTTGCTCAACAACGCGTGGAGTGCTAATGAACACTTCCATGTATTATCTTGCAATTGGTTCAGGTGCTTTAAAAGCTCGTATTTGTCAGGTGCCATTCCAAAGAGGCAGGCAAATACACAGTAGATCCCATTACCCTCAAGATTGAATATCTCCTTAATAATTCTCCAATCACCATCTTGTTGGCGGTGCTCTCGAATTAACAATGCCATTAGGCATGCTTGCTGCAAGGATATATTTTCAAAATTTCTCGATTGAGACCGTTCACTTACAACCCGGTCTGCTTGATCAAGCAATGAGGGTTGCAATGGTTGAAGTGGATCCTCAACCAATATTTCTATGGTGGGAGGATTTTCGATAGTTAATAATGAAATCGCCGCTGGTGACCATGATTGTGTTTCGTGTGGAAGACTCCCCATGGCCTTTTGGCGGAATACTGGTTCCTCCAGGCTTTTCCAAATGATTTTGTCATGATTTAAAGCACGAATGACCGAAGACCACGCCCCGTCTTGGTCGAATATTCTTTTCAGGTCTACGATCAGTGGTGTTGCGGACATTTAAAATAGAGGCTGTGTTTTAATCGCCAGGTAGCATGCAATAGTCATCATTAGCAGCCCCAGGATGGTAAGAAACACACCAATACCAGCTTTTGTTTTGGTTAATTGATTCAGCCCATTGATCAATGTGGCCGCGTTGCCGACTATTCCAGCAATATCATCTGTTATCCCCTTTTGCGCCAGGGTAGTAACTTGCGAGGCTAATGTTTGAACCCCCTGGCTTGCTGCACTGATAGCGAGAATTAATATACCGGTGACAAAAGCTACACCACCGAGTGAAAACAACACTAAAATGAAAATAGCAAGAATTAGGTCGGGTGTAAGTGAGATCAATATGGCCTCCTACAAAAAGCTGTCGATCACCAAATAAATTTATTGATCCAACGTTGGAAATTTACATTTGAGGAATACGCTCGAATCACGATAAGTATTCCAAACATCCAACAGCTGGTCGGGCATAATATCGGTAATTACATGGTTAGATTCAAAAAGGATGTTCAATTTTGACAAGACACTTATCGAAGACAGGTTGAGGCAAAGTTGTTGATAAATATAAGCTTGCCTGAGTATTGCAGTTTCGGGATTGTCATCTGATATGGAGAAACTTAAATTGACTAATTCATTTTTACCCCAACCACTATCAAGGTTTTCTCCATCCATATTGTTGGCCAAATCAGAAAATCCTGTTTCGTCAAATATGATGTATTGGTCCCAATTAATATTGTGGTTTTCTAGCGACTCAACGAATGAGCTATCCAAAGTAGAATCCGTAGATGAAATAACGTTGCCCGGATTGACAAATGTATTGTTCTTGCTCTTTGAACTCGCCGGATAAATCGGAATGAGTGTTATAGTTGATTGAGGAGGTAAAGCTAATAACAACCAAACGGCTTCTAAATTTGGGGCAGGGATATCCAGGCGATCTACTTTGATTAGTAATACACCCTTTTGCTTCGGAATTGACTCACTTTGCAAGAAATAGTTCTCGGGGGTACTTTCTTGTCCAAGAGATAAACCTACCATGTTTCCCATGCTGAAAAACAATAAAAAAATTACAAGCAACAAAAGAAATCTGAATTTATCCATCGCTAAATGAAAAGAGACAAAATGTAACCACTCGTGATACCTAGCAACACACTAATTGTTGCAGTTGCTAGTATTTGGTAGCCAACCCGAGAGTTGATCACTGACCAAAATTTGTAAATCTGGCGATTTGTAGATGAATCGGCAGCGTCATCAAGCTTTTTGGACATCTTGACAAGAGTGCCCCAGGCAACTAATTCAAAGCGCTCTAACGGTTCGTTATTCATAAATGCGAATTGATTGTTCAGAAATTAACGTGATGAGGAAAGTTTCAGGATCTTTCCATCTTCGGTACTCACTACCCTGATGATTATCGGCATTGATTTACTTCCAGCTAATTTTGCAGATCCTTTGTATGTAAGCAAATACGTAAAATTGTTTTTAGCTGAAGATGATTTGTTTTGTTGTTGAACTTTTGGCTTCGCTCCGTTTAAATTGGGGAAACGCCGATATACTTGTTTATTGACTTTATCTTTCGCTTTAGAGTTCATAACATCAACTTTATTCCGGGTGGGTATCTTTTTCTCATGTTTTTTATTGTTGACTATATGCCGATTGCCCAATCTGGCGAGATCTTCGCCGTAAGAATGCAGGCAAATCCATATCTTCAATTGAGCCGCTCGTTTCAGAGACGGATTCACGTATCTCATGCACGGGTGCAACCTGGGTTTCAACTTTTTGTGCCTGGATACTGGTAAGGGTTTCTTCTAAAGTAGGCGCTCCCAAACCAGTGATTACCAGAATTAATTGAACTCGGTCTCCCATTTGTGTGTCGTTAATTATTCCCATAACTATCTCTGTATCTGGTCCAGACTGTTCATGCAGGTAATTTAGGGCAGAATGTACTTCAGCTAGAGTGAGGGACTCTCCACCTGTAAAATTGGCTATGATTCCTGCGGAGTTTAGTAGAGAGATTTCATCGAGTAATGGGTGATGTAGCGCCTGTTCTAAAGCATTAAGGGCTTTATTTTCCCCCTTACCCTGGCCGATAGACATTAATGATCCACCACCACATTGAATTAGCCGGCGTATATGTGCAAAATCAACGTTTATCAGACCTGGTTGAGTGATCAGTTCTGTAATTCCCTGCACTGATTGCCGTAATACGTCATCAGCTAGAATAAATGCAGTTTCCATAGGTAAATGGCGCGGGGCAACTTTTAATAATCGATCGTTTGGGATGGTTATTAATGTATTTGTGTAAAGACGTAACTTATTTAGACCGTTGTTGGCGTTTTGCTGTCTCTGGCCCATTTCAAATGAAAATGGGGTTGTAACGATGGCCATGCTGACCGCGCCTACATCACGGGCAACGCTTGCCACCACAGGGATGGCGCCAGTACCACTTCCCCCTCCCATTCCGGCTGTTAAAAACACCATATCAGCCCCATCTAAGGCCCTGGCAATATCCTCTTTACTTTCTTCAGCGGCAGCCTCGCCAACATTAGGATCACCACCTGCTCCCAGACCTCGGGTCACTGTTGGACCTAATTGAATTTTCACCGGGGCAGGGTTGATTTTCAGAGCCTGATGATCTGTATTAGCGGCGATAAAATCGACATCGCTCATTCCCAATTCGATCATTCGTTGTACGGCATTACATCCACCTCCTCCGATCCCGACTACCTTCAGGTTAGGTGTATATAAATTGGTGTTGAAGGTCTCTTCGATATTGTTTGTTTGAGTGATGTCCATATCTATCCTTCCAAGGGATTTAATCAATCGCCTTGTTATGATTAAAAGTAAATTTAGCTCTCTTCATTAAATTGCAAGAAGTGTGCCATCGTCATTGAGCTTTTCTATCTTGCACCCTGCAGCTCGTAATCTATCCACGGTGCCTTTTGGTAATCCATCGGTATTACCAACCAGCGTAACTTTTTTTGAAATTAAGGCCTCGTCAAGCGAAAAACCTAATGTTGGATGATACCTTTGAATAAATGGCCGTACAAAATCTAAGTCCCACTCTGCAACTCCCCATGCGTATAATGGTAATAGCAAGTAATGCCTTATCGGACGGGAGACGGAGTTACTGCCTGAATTTGAGCCAACTATTTTATTGGTGGTTGAGTTATTGAAATCTGGAGGCTGGTTTTGGTTGTTGTACCCAAGGTTTCCGCCAAAATCATAGTTCATTGATTTTACCGCTTGGACGATAGGCAACTTCGATCCATCATGTTTATACCAGGCGTGGATTTTATGGGGGCTATCCTGACCGGCTGCCAGGAGCCAAAAATTACAAGCGATTACTTCATCTGGAATTTGAATTAATTCTTGGTTAGGATCAATGTTTTCAGTGAGGCTGCGTATAATTCTATAGTGGGTTTCTGTATGCTCAATTGGTATTTGGGTCTCGTTTGCATCAGGTGTACGATTGATTCTTCGTTCGCCAGCCTTTAACACGATGATCTCTCGTGGTTCACCAAGTTCTGCACGTATGATGGTTGAATACCAATCAAAAATCCTAAATCCAATGTGGTCTTCAACACCTGGTGGTGAATGGTAAGGGCGTGCAGATGGCCAATGTTCAGGACCTCCAGATCCCCAATGTAAAGGGCGGCTATTTAACCAGGCATACACACCGATAATTAGCGAGTCAAGAATTTCTGTCGCCCCCCGCCGCTGCATGCCTCTCAAAGCACGCCTTAGGAAAGTTGTGTCCCAATAATCTCCTCCAGGTTCGAGAGGTGGAAATATGGGTTTAATATCGTGCTCAAGCAACCTATCCGCTATTGGTATGTAGAGATCCAAGAACTGCTCTACCAGATCATCTTGTGCCCAATTAAGCGAGGGCCATGATTTCTTACTATTCGGTCGATCAAATAAACATATGTGTTTAACTCCCCATCGTGCATATGCGTTGAATAGAAGATCCAATGCATCTAAATCGTTATCTTGTTTGACGTTTAGTGGAAAATGTACAATAGGTGTGATCGATGATTTTATTAATCTCGTTAGAAAGAATTCGGGTATTGCTCGTTCTTCTGGCGTTCTTAATACTAACCAGGACATTCCCATAGATTTCAATTCAGGGAGCCATTCATCGATATCTTGCTCTCTGTAATGATTGGAATCAGGATAATAATGAATGCCGATACGGTTTCTATTCTGGCTATGGGAAATGTTCATATTCGCACCTTACTTTGGAATACATATTAAGGTGCAAGAGGCGTGCCAATTAATATTTTGATATAATTTTACCGAGTATTAATATCCGATGCTGAAAATATTATTAAACATACAGTGTACGAAATTTTTCTTAGTTTTTCTCGTCATCTTCTTGATCGTACTGAGCGGCTGTGCAGAAGATAGTGTGACGAGAAATACCATTGATGATGGAGTTCACGGGACAGATATAACAAATGAAATGGATCCTATTTTTCGCGCTTTTTATGAACATCATGGTGGAGAAGATGTTCTCGGACGCGCAATTTCCTCCGTACAAAAAAAAGGAAGTTCTGAATATCAATGCACGGAAGCAGTTTGTATAATTTTCAATCCCAACCAGCCAGAAGATGTACGATTTAGATTAGCGTCCATAGGGGAAGAAATGGGGATATCCGAACCCCTAGTGCCCATTCCGAATGATGACGCACTGTTCATCGATGGACATGTCATCTATCACGAATTTGAAATATTTTATCGGGAAATAGGGGGCATGAATTTTGTTGGACGCCCTTTAACAGAAGCACGCCTCAATACGAATGCAAAACGGATCGAGCAGTATTTTGAAAACCTCGGGTTGTACCGGTCATTAAGTGATCCAACTGGAGCAGTTAGATTACTTGCGTATGGAGCTTGGTCTTGTGGGAGTCTCTGTCAGGATCATATAGTACTTGAAGGTGCAGTTGAAATATATCCCAATATTTCGCTGCCTTTTATTGAATTTGTTCAACAGATTGGTACAGATATAACCGGATTCCCATTAACTAGAGCGTATCTTGCCCCAGATGGGAAAATTGAACAAATATTTGAACGGGTTGTATTGGCAGTTGATTCAGGCGACGCAGAAAAGGTTATACTTCGTCAATTGCCAATAAAATTAGGTCTTCCGATTAATGAAACAGATGAGTCAAATGAATTGCAGGCCTTTCAGCAACATAAGGTCATCAATGGGCATGAAGTCCCGTCCGTGATCTGGGAATTAGTAGAGGATTATGGTGGTGAGGCAATTAGCGGTGATCCAATATCAGGTATTGTTGCTCAATACGACAAAACATTTCAACAATGTTTTGAAAATTTTTGTCTGTTGTATAATGAAGAATTTAGCAATTTGGTTCATTTACAGCCAGAAATGCTCGGCTACGCGTACAGAGATATTTATTATCAAGATCTGCCGAGCGTGTCGCAAATTACCCCACAAGGTGATGAAATCACTCTTCAGGCTTGGACAAAATATCCGAGTATCGGATCAGATATGGAGCAGGAATTTTGGGTCAGGGTGATGAAAAATGATGTGCCCATACAAAGTTCCTCACTCTATATGTTAAAATTTCTCCCCTTTGGTGATACTGTTCGTATGGATTTTCCTCTTATGCTTGTAGACGGCTATACGTCTATCTTGGATCTCTCAACGCAAGCGCCGAATGGGACATTGATCCCTTACCAGGTATGTATGGTCACTGGTGATGGCCAAGAGACCTGTATCACAGATGATTACTTGATTTGGAATTCACCTTAATCGGAAGTACTTAATAAATCGGCGGGTAGGTGGGAAAGGTCAATTGCATTATCATCACAGAAAAGCACTGCCCTTTCCATTGCATTTTTTAATTCGCGAATATTGCCTGCCCAGTCATGTGAAGTAAATGCCTGCATGGCTCTAGGCGAGACTTCTTGAATATTTTTCCCCATTTGTGGGTTGTAAATATTGAGAAAATATCCCACAAATTCTGGTATGTCGTCTCTACGTTCGCGCAAGGTTGGTAAGTGCAGATCAACAACTTTCAATCTGAAGTACAGGTCTGATCTAAATTTTCCCTCGTCTTGCATTCTTGTCAGATCACGATTTGAAGCAGCAATGATTTGCACATCTACTTTAATTAAATTTGTGCCTCCAACCCGTCGAAAGGCATTCTCATCGATCGCTCTCAACAGCTTGGCTTGCATATCAACTGGCATGGAGGAGATTTCATCGAGAAACAGAATGCCCCCGTCTGCAATCTCCATCAATCCATGTTTCCGTTTATCGGCGCCGGTAAATGCGCCAGCTTCATATCCGAATAGTTCAGATTCTAACATTGTGCTTTGGATCGCTGCACAGTTAATGGCTATGAAGGGTTTGTCTGATCGAGAACCCATTTGATGGATAGCGTTGGCTAACACTTCTTTGCCGGTCCCAGTTTCACCGGTTATTAGGACAGAGACTGAACTTGCGGCGGCACGCTGAGCCTGATCAACGAGTATTTTCAATTTTTGGGTACTGCCGATGATAAAATTGAGTTGATCTTGCCGTATACTCCGCAGGTGCGCCAATTCCCGTCTCATTGTTACAATTTCTTCAGCACGCTGAATAGAAGTTTCCAACCTGGCCAATTTGATGGGTTTTTGTAGAAAATCATGGGCGCCGTTTTTCATAGCTTCTACTGCCATCTCAATGTCGCCATACGCTGTAATCAAAAGAATTGGTGGCCTGTTTGGAAAGTGTGCCGTTTCTTCTAGTAGAGATGGACCATAGCCATCTGGAAGTTGGACATCTAATAGAATAATGTCGGCGTTACCGAGTTGTATACAATCGCGGGCTTCCTGGAGTGATGCGACACCGGATATTTCATATCCTTGTGAAGATAGGAAAGTACCAATATTGTGTCTGGCGTTTTCTTCGTCATCGACAATTAAAATAGTAGCACTCATAATATTGAGATCCTTAATGGATGTATTCGTTGTGATGAATTAGATTTTCGCTAATGCGGGTATTTGAACTTGAAATATTGACCCACCAGGGAAACTTTTTACCTTAATATTTCCTTTATGAGCCGTGATGATGCGCTTGGAAATCGCTAAACCAAGACCTGTGCCTGTGCTTCGAGTTGTGTAAAATGGCTGAAATATATGTTCCATATCTTCTTCCGGAATTCCTATTCCCTCGTCTGCAATGCTCACCTGGACCATCTCACGACTATGTGGTTCACTGACAACATGAATTTTAACGGATAATAGCCCGCCTTTCGAGCTCATTACTTGAATGGCGTTATCAATTAAATTTGTGAACACTTGTTCAAGAGCTCGAAAATTACCCATTATTGCCGGAAGGTCGAGGTCAACTTGAAGTTGGGAATGAATATTATAACGAGTTATTTTTTGATTGAATCTCTCTAACACTCGATTTAGGAGTAATTCAATGTCGACCTGGACCATGGTGTATTCAGTTGGTTTAGAGAAAGTAAGGACTGATTTCATTAATTCCTCTAACCGGTCACAATCTCTTTGAAGCCTACTAATTATCTCGCGATTGGAATCCTCCTCTGCCAGATTGTAAGTCATCAATTCCAGCCCCGTGCTGATATTATTAATTGGATTTCTTACTTCGTGGGCGAACACAGCTGAGACTTCACCGAGGAAGGCTTGTTGTTCTAGTTGTTGAGCTTGTTCTTGTATTTGTTCTTGTTCGCTGAGATCAGATATTAGAATGATAATAAGCGGATTAGCATCATTATACGATATGGGATATGCACATAATTGTGCAGGAAACGCTTCTCCTGATCTTCTATATAGGTGAATATTTTGAATATTCTCGGTGGATAAATCATCTCTGGCTTTCTGCAGAAGTAGGGGGATATTCTCATTACCGATTAATATCATTTCAACAGGTTGTCCCTTAGCTTCCTGACGATTGTAGCCCAGAATTGTTTCCGCAGTTTTGTTTATTCTCTCAATATTAAAGTCGGGCGTTAATAGCAGCAATCCTTCTCTTATAGATTCTTCGATCTCACTTCCAACTTTCAAATCGAACTCATGATTTTCAATCGTCAAGCGGTCATGGGATCTTGTGGTAAATTCCTGAATGGTGATCGCAATCCGTGCAGCTAATATAATTGATAATTCAAGTAAGTTTTTGTCCTCTTTGTTATTATCATCGGCAATTATCAAAGTGCCAATCACGGCATTCCCATCACCTAATGGAGCGGACGCTATATAATTGATGCCTGAGTTGATCCCCTTATGATGGATAACGGACAATACCTGTTTTTTAGGATCCCATAAGTACGGAGAGCGAAGTTTAATCATATCCTCGGGTAGTAAAACTTTAGGAAGCCAATCTGGTTTTCCATATTCAGCGAAGCGGATAGCTGTTGGCGTTCCTTGATCCGCTATATACACCGCCAACATAGAGGCGCTTGTAAGTTCGTGGCCGAGTTGAAGGATTTGGTTTATTGCTTGTTTGATGTCGTCTATATTGGATAATGATATTAAATCGACCAGCTTATTCAACAATACTTTTTCTTCATTTGATTGGTCTTGATTCTTGAATTCAGCAAATTCAGGATCTAATATTAATAATCCGCGCTCTCCGTCAGGAGGTAAGAGATAGTATGTAAGTTGGACATCAAGATTTACTTCAATATCGTCCCCTAACTTTACTTGTGTTTGAGTGATGATGCCGTTACTTCGTTGATTTAATGGCGGAAGATCATCAATGTCCCAATCTATAATTAAGTCATCGACAGTAACGTGAGATGGATTGATCTTTGCCAATCGTAATAGATTATTTGCGCTGCTGTTGATATAAAGAATGTTTTGAGTGGTTGAATCTACAAGGAGAGCTGCTAGTGATATTAAATCTAGTAAAGTTGCATACTCGGAGATCTGCGTTTGGACATCCTCTTGTCTACCTGAGATGTAATTTAGGATACTTTTTTTCATTCTAAGTTGGTATGTGGGATAATGAAGATTGGCGCATTCGTGCGGGAAGTATGCCTTCGATGGATCGGTATTTTGCTACTGTTCTACGAGCGACTGTGTAGCCTCTTTCGAGGAGGATATTTGCGATTTGAATATCGTTGAAAGGCTTTATTTCTTCTGAAATAATTTGTTTGATCTCTGCTCTGATATGCAAACTGCGATCAAACATTTTCGATAAAGGAATTAGTCGCCTGTTAGGCAGTTGGATGATTTTGCTGGATACTGCACGTGATACCGTTGATTCGTGAACCTGAAGAATTTCAGCGAGCGAGGCGCGTGTAATTGGGATGAGGTGGATATCACCCTTTAAGATGAATTTGCGCTGAATATCAACGAGAAGCCGCATAAGTCGTACGATTGTATGGTTTCTTTGTTGAATGCACTTGATGAGTAAATTCGCCTGCTCCATGTCCGCCTGCCATTTTTCGGATTTTTCAGAAGGTGCCTCTTTGATTGCTTCTCGGAACAAAGGATTAATTCTAAGACGTCCAGCATAGGGAGACACCACTTCAACGACCAGTTTGGGTGTTGGGTGGTCTATGACAGTGATAATGACATCCGGTGATTGGATAACTTGCTGCGCAGGATTTCCCTCCCTGATATTCCCCCAATGTGACCTCGCTGGATAAGGATTGAGATTTTCCGCAATAAAACGAGAGATTTCAACCGCACCGTTTGATGATATACCCAACAATCGACCTAATTCAGAATAGGAATGGCGACTGAGTAAGTCCATTCCCTCTTGTATTGCGCGTTTAGCATGCGCTGGCACGTACTGTGTCTCGGACAGTACGTCTAATTGCACTAACAATGCATCGATGGGTGAAGAAGACCCAACTCCGATAGGTTCAGAACGTTGAATTTGCTGGATTACTTTTTCTACCCTCGATATTGGGGTGTGATGAAATTGTGCAATTTCTACAATCGGCACATTCAACAGCCCATCATCATCCAGGCTGGTCAAAATGTGTCTGGCGATAGGAATGTCACTTGGATTCAGATCGGGTGTGACCTGTCTAAAAACATAGACGTGAAGATCTTCAGTCGCAGCCGCTCTCTCTTCAGGTGCTCTCTCTTCCATATCATTTGTAACTTTGCCCGGTACGATAAAATCACTTCTGGGCGAAACAAAGATAATGGGTGCATCGTCAGCATTTTCAATATTACCGTTGCATATCGGACAGGAACTATTAGGAGCGAGTGCCCTCCGGCACGATGGGCATTTGCTATAATCTTCTACTTCTATCGCAGGATTTGACGAAATCTCTGCTTCAATCTTCTGTTTCAGTTCCAGACTGCTCAGTTGGAGCAGGGTCATCGTCTGCGCAAGATGCGCTGTGGTCATTGGGCGCAAAGATTGATCTTGAAATTGCCTGAAGGTTTGATTTAACATGTTAACCATCCTGAGTGAAGTATATCATAACAGGTTGCAAGATTTATGCCCTTTTTATTTTTGATGTTTAGCGCTGTCTCTCTGCACACTAAAAAATTTTAATACTCAAAATCCGGTGGGAAAATGTAAGGATTGTGTTAAAATTAACAAATCACCAATAATTTCAAGGGAGATTGGCATGCTTCGCTCAACATTAATATATCTATCAAAAGCGGAATGGGCAAGGCGAATCGTTACTACTTGGAGCTTGTCATGGAGGGCTGCATCGCGATTTGTAGCCGGAGTGACGTTGGAAGAGGCGATAAAGGTTGTTAAAATCCTGAATTCGAATAATATCAATGCTACTCTCGATCACCTTGGGGAACATGTTACGACTGATGAGGAAGCTCGTGAGGCTACTAAATCCATTGAAAGTACCTTACGAGCGATTGATTCAGCAGGAGTGCGCTCCAATGTATCGATAAAGCTAACCCAGATTGGATTGGCTTTGAGCGAGCAGCTGTGCGAGGAAAATTTACGACAAATATTGGCGACAGCCAGGGAATATAACAACTACGTGCGCATAGACATGGAGGATTCGCCATGGGTTGATACTACATTGCGGCTGTACAGGAAAATGATTGATAAGTATGAATTTACCAATACTGGCGTTGTTATTCAGTCGTACCTTTTCCGCAGTGAGGATGATATCGGAACTCTTTCTTCGGAAGGAACGACTATTCGTTTGTGTAAAGGTGCTTATAATGAGCCGCTGGAAGTCGCCTTTCCTAAAAAAATTGACGTGGACGCTAATTTTGATTTGTTGACCAAGTTGTTGATAGATGCCGCGATAAGTTTGGATTGTCCAACGCTAAGTGGTGACGGCAAATTCCCACCAATACCGGCAATCGCATCTCATGATCCGGAGCGGTTGGCTTACGCAAAAAAATACGCTGATGCAGCTGAGTTGCCAAAAAGGGCTATTGAATTCCAGATGCTTTTTGGAATACGTAGGGGCCTGCAGGAGGAGACTGTTCATGAAGGGTATCCTGTCCGTGTCTATGTGCCTTATGGTACAGAATGGTATCCGTACTTTGTACGCAGATTAGCTGAGCGACCTGCAAATGTATGGTTCTTTATCTCTAACCTGTTCCGCAAATAAAACTGGGGTGAAAAACGGATGTTTATAGTTGGGATATACATGTTTGCCAGGTATTAATTATTGGATTTGTTAAATAATTGAACCGCCGGTATATGGTATCATGGGCACTTGCCTCTGGATCTCATTTGTCGACATATAATAATGGTTTTTATTAGTATAGATGGGAGCGTTTTGTAAAAATGAGTCAAAATAGGAAATTTCCGTTCATATTGATATTGGGAGGATTACTCCTGATTGTCGGAGCATTAGCCTGGTTTCTCCTTTTCAATAACACACAGGCTGTTCAGGATACAAGTACTGAGTTGGTTTTCATTAGTGGTCCCTATCCGGAGATACCCCGGGTAAGCCTGGTGGATGCAAAAAGTGTCCATGAAAATAAGGGCGCTGTTTTTCTCGATGTTCGTGGTGATGAAGCGTATACAATTAGCCACATACCCGGTGCCGTATCAATAGACGAGGATGAACTGAAGCTCCGTCTAAATGAGTTATCACCGGCAAATTGGATCATCACTTATTGTTCTTGACCGGCCGAAGAAGCCAGCGCCCGGGCGGCGCAAATTCTCTTCGATAGTGGCTTTTCGAAAGTTACACCATTATTAGGGGGCTTTGTTGCATGGAAGGATGCAGGATATCCGATTGAACCATAATCAAGCATGAGATCAGTCCTGCTATTTTTGCGCCTTTCACGACCTCTGTTTTTACTTGGGTCAGTATTACTCTATGCCCTTGGGTTGGGGATCGTTCATTATCTGGGATTGTATATTAATTGGACGATAACCGTAATGGGTCTTCTATGGGCAGTGACATTGCAGTTAAGCACTCATTACCTCAATGAGTATTTCAATGCACCAGAAGACCAGGACAACCCGAATAGAACGTCATTTTCCGGCGGTAGTGGGGCACTTGGTCCCGGCAAGTTGCCCAGGCAAGTTGCCTTGTATGCAGGCTTCACTTGTTTTGCTTTTTTAGCTTCGTTCACAGTAATTTTAATTTCGCAGGCAAACCTTGATCCGATCGTCTATCTAATTATGGTGATGGCTTTTTTAGGGTCATTCCTTTATTCTGTCCCACCAATAAACTTGGAAAGATCAGGTTATGGTGAATTGATAACTTCAATTATTGTTGCTTTCATGCTGCCTGCCTTTGCATTTGTTCTGCAAGCTGGTGAATTGGATAGATTAGTAGCAATGAGTACAATCCCGTTAGTGTTTCTGCACTTAGCGATGATGATTGTTTTTGAACTGCCCGATTATGCCAGTGATAGTAAACACAATAAAAATACTCTTCTTGTTCGTTTAGGCTGGCGAAATGGCATGAATCTGCACCATATTTTGGTGTCATGCGTCTATATTCTATTGTTAATCGAGATGTTCCTGGGCTTACCCAGGTTCGTTGTTCTTCATGCAGCAATTTCGCTGCCATTAGCCCTGCTCCAAGTTTGGCAAATCATCCGGATTGAGCGCGGTGCACAGCCAAACTGGACGGCTGTTACGTTAAATGCTCTGGCAACATTTGGTACGATGGCATATTTTATGACCTTCGCTTATTGGACGAATTGATGAAGCCCATTATTGGTGTATAAATGCCTGAATTTCTCGAATTAATACCTCCTCAAGAAGCCTTAAAAACATTGCTGAATCGCTATGATCCTTTGCGAGAGGTAGAGATTGTTGCGACAGAGTGTGCTCTGGGTCGGATTGCATCATCATCTGTAATCGCTCCACACCCACTGCCCTCATTCTCAAAATCTACTGTGGATGGGTATGCTGTGATCGCTTCAGATACTTATGGGGCCAGTGAAACATTGCCAGGCTATCTTAAGGTTACCGGTGAAGTGCTGATGGGAGCTGTCCCGGATTTCAGCCTCTCCTCAGCATTATGCGCAGTAATCCATACGGGTGGATTGCTGCCTGAAGGCGCAGACGCGGTATTGATGCTGGAGTACGCTCAACCTGTACAGGAAAATGAGATAGAGTTCTATCGATCCGTAGCGTTTGGAGAAAATGTAATTTATGTGGGTGAAGATGTTAAATCAGGTCAAGAAGTGATTCCAGCGGGAATCAGACTACGACCGGCAGAAATTGGTGGTTTGATGGCGTTGGGAATAACAAAAATTAATGTTTTTAGAAAACCGAAGGTGGGCATAATCTCCAGTGGTGATGAGCTAATAACTCCGGATATTAATTTGACCCCCGGGAAGGTACGGGATGTTAACTCTTACACACTATCTGCTCTTGTCGAAAGCGCGGGTGGTGTGGGAATGCGTTATGATATCGTACCAGATCAGATTGATAGTATGATTGCATCGTTGAAGGTTGCGTTAGACGAGTGCGACATGGTTGTCATTACTGCCGGGTCTTCAACCAGTACTCGCGACTATACAGCTCAGGTGATTAATCAACTTGGCCCACCTGGTGTGATTGTGCATGGCGTTAATATAAAACCAGGAAAACCAACCATCTTGGGTCTATGTGCAGGTAAACCGGTAATTGGACTGCCTGGAAATCCGGTCAGCGCCCTGGTAATCGCTTCCTTATTCGTGGTTCCAGTTATGGAAGTATTTTCAGGTAGCCACCGTTCGTTCCCTCGTCCGAAATTAACGGCTCAATTAACAAAGAACCTCGCTTCAAATGCAGGTCGCGAAGATTGGGTGGCGGTGCAGATAGTAATGGATGAGTCGATCTCTTCAACATATTATCTTGCCGAACCAATTTTCGGGAAGAGCAACCTGATATTTACATTAGCTCGAGCAGACGGGCTAATTCAAATCTCTGCGGACGCGACAGGCTTGGCTGCCGGTGATGCGGTAGAAGTAGTAATGTTCTAAGTTGCTGACGGCGGTATTAGAATATTAGGTGCAGTTTGAATAACAAATGAGCATATATTTAGAAGATATTCCTCTGTCTCAAGCTAAGTTCAAATTTGCGGAGGCTTTGAAAGAAGCTGGTTTGTGGGGGCGATTGGACGCTGAGGTCATCCAAGTAGATGAGCGTGCGTTGGGGCGGATCCTTGCTGAGTCCGTATGGGCGAAGATATCTTCACCACACTATCATGCTGCAGCGATGGATGGATTCGCTGTGCGATCAAAAGATACCGCAGGTGCAGTACTTACATCTCCGGTTGAATTAATAGTCTCTAGCAGTTCAATAGTGGTTCCTACTTCAACTGGTGTAACGAGTTATGTGGATACAGGTGATGTTCTCCCCGACTGGGTTGATGCTGTTATACCGATTGAAAATGTAGAACCAACCGATAAACAAGGAAAGGGCACAGATAATTTACGCAAACCGCATTCGATCAAAATCCGAGAAGCAGTCACACCTTGGTTCCATGTACGTTTGATTGGAGAAGATATTGTTGCGACTCAACTGATATTACCAGCTGGTCACAAGCTGCGACCGGTAGATCTTGGCGCGATCGCTGCCGGTGGGCACGACCGTATCTCAGTGGCAAGAAAACCGAGGGTGGCGATCATTCCAACTGGATCGGAGCTGATAGATATAGGCGTCAAAATCAAGCCAGGAAGTATTATTGAATTTAATTCCGTCATTCTCGGCGCTCAAGTTAATGGATGGGGGGGGGTTGCGGAGAGACGGCCAATTGCCATAGATAATATTAGTGATATCCGCGATTCGGTTTCACAGGTTTCTTTGGAATTCGATCTAATTCTATTGATTGCGGGTTCATCAGCAGGGGCTGAAGATTTTTCCTCAAGGGTTATTGATTCAATCGGTGAATTGATCGTCCACGGAATTGCAGTCCGCCCAGGACACCCGGTTATCTTGGGGATGATCGATAAAGCTGGCCAAAAGCAACCTGGTGAAAACGAAATAGTGGAAAAGGTCCCGATAATTGGCCTACCCGGTTATCCCGTTTCAGCAACATTAACGAGCGAGCTATTTGTTGAGCCACTGCTCGCGAAATGGCTTGGGAGTAAGCCAGCCGAACCGGTGAATGTCCAAGCAAAATTAACAAGGAAGATCACCTCTCCTCCAGGAGATGACGATTACATGCGGGTAGCTGTAGGTAGGGTCGGGGATGATATGATAGCAGCACCATTGTCAAAAGGCGCGGGAGTCATAACCAGTTTATCCCGCGCGGATGGTATTGTAATTGTCCCTCGTGGATCGCAGGGTTTGCAGGTAGGCGAAGCAGTAAACGTAAAGTTGTATCGTCCGGCAGCAGAACTGGAGCGCACAATATTCATAATTGGGTCACACGATATGACCCTTGATCTTCTTACACAATACCTGGCTCAATATGACAGGCGTCTAGTCTCAGCGAATGTTGGGAGTCTGGCTGGACTGATTGCACTGAGCCGTGGAGAAGCTCACTTCGCTGGTTCCCACCTGCTCGATCCTGAAAGTGGCGAATACAATCGTTCGTATATTAAACAATACATGCCAGGTGTGCCAGTAAAGGTGCTGGCGTTTGTAACCCGTGAGCAGGGATTGTTGGTGCAAAAGGGAAATCCGAAAGGTATCAATTCACTTCAAGATTTAATCAGGACTGATGTAACGTTTATAAACCGACAGAGGGGGGCTGGCACACGTGTGTTACTGGATTATGAGCTGCGTAAAAATCAGATCGATCAGAGCCTGATTTCCGGCTATAGCCGAGAAGATTACACCCATCTTGCGGTCGCAGCGGCTGTGTCCTCTGGTAGGGTCGACTGCAGCTTAGGGATCGCTGCAGCGGCACGGGCTTTAGAATTGGATTTCGTACCATTATTCAGCGAGAGATACGAACTTATCATTCCACTTGAATATTTTGAAAATGTTCTATTGGAGCCATTATTCAGGGTATTACATAGTAAACAATTTCGTAAAGCGGTATCAGGTATGCCGGGATATCGTATTGAATCCATGGGTGAATTGGTTTGTGAAATAATATGAACCCAGTTATTAAATTGACAAATGGTAAATTATTATTGACCCGAAGGAGTAAAAATGCCAATATCAGACGGTGTTAACGCACCTGAATTCTCTCTCCCGGATGAGAACGGAGATATCCACGATTTGTCCGAATTTCGTGGGAAACCATTAATTTTATATTTTTACCCCAAAGATGACACCCCGGGATGTACAATAGAGGCATGTAATTTTCGAGACGACTACAGTGCGTATCAAGCAGCAAATGTTGAAATTGTGGGAGTGAGCCCTGATTTACCCAAGAAACATGCTAAGTTTAAAGAAAAGTATGATCTGCCGTTCACATTGTTATCAGATGAAGATCACAAAGTGTGCGACCTATACGGCGTTTGGGGTCCAAAAAAATTTATGGGACGGGTTTACGATGGTGTTAACAGGACAACTTTCCTAATCGACAAAGATGGGAAAATTCAGCACGTATTTGAAAAGGTTCGTCCCGCGAAACACAGCACTGCAATACTGGAAATCATAAATACTCAGGAGATCAAATAATAATATGAAGAGTAAATATATAATTCTTATATTGATTGGTGTGTTATTGCTTGTGGCGTGCGGGGGTGGATATGGAACGGATCAAGATAACGTGCAGGCCGAAATAAATCTCACGGATCCACCAGCGGAATTCGTTGACCTGGTTAATCCTCTCAGAAATGACAATTCTGCAGTTGAATCTGGGCAAATACTTTATCAATCTAATTGTGCTTCTTGCCATGGGAATAAAGGAAAAGGAGACGGTGCTGCAGCACAAGCCTTAGCCCCAGCTCCTTCGAACCTGGCTGTTGCTCACGCCGAGTTGTCAGATGGTTATCTCTTTTGGCGAATCTCCGAAGGCGGATTGATGGAGCCGTTCCGGTCGTCGATGCCTGCCTGGAAGACGATCCTTGTTCAGGACCAAATCTGGGAACTGATTTCTTATATCCGGACATTGAGTGATTAATGCAGTGGATAATATTCGTCAATGTGGATTGTTTTCGGGTAAAATCAGCATGTGAAAACCAACAGGTACAAGATCCTGCAAATCATCACTTAGCGTTGGTTTCAATATGCTGCCATCGGGGTCGTTATCCTGGCAGCATTCTTACTGGTATTTTTTGAGCCTTTCAGGATATCCTCTCCTTCTTTGTTTTCAAGGTTATTGATCTGGCTTGCCATATCAGCGGGAATTTTATCGATATGGATTCTTACAGGCAAGTTAATAAAATTATCTAACGACCAAGAGAAAGCGAGAAAAGACCTGGCTGACGCGGATGCTGCACTTAAGGAGACGAACAAAAGGTTGGAGGCAATGTTCAGCCTAAGCCAAAAATATGTCGAAGCTAGAAAAGAACCGGAAGTAATCGAATTATTACTGCAAGTGTCGATTGACCTTGTGGGTGCGAAAGGCGCATCTTACGTGCCGTTGGATGATTATGGACAGCCATTGGCTGCGATTGCGCGTGGGGAGATGCCGCTACCTGTGATGAACGCATGGGTTGAGTATCTGGCGTCGCCGGGTGTTCGAGAAAAGTGCGGTACATGCGATCAACGTGATACCCAAGTCAGTGTTTGTCCTTTGCTTGTAAGTCCACTAAGCGAAGGAATTTCAACCTTTGAATCGGCTGGGGTTTATTGTATGCCTTTGCGATGTGGGAACAATGAATTTGGCGTTCTAAATATATACATGATGGAGATCAACCTATTAGATGGAGAGACTCAGGCATTCTTAAAAGTAGCGCTTCATAAGACAGCTTTGGCTATTGAAAGTATCCGTCTACGGCAGCAAGAATTTGATACTATCCAGAAATTACAGAGCGTGAGGCAAAGATACGAACTCAATGCATAGCTATATTCACTATTGGAGAATGTGAAGGAAAATATCGAGTCGTATTTTGTACATCTAAAACTAGAAAAATCGGACCGGACTTCATTCAGGGATGATGTGTTTGTTGGAACACATTTATCACAGGCTGATGCATTATTGGAAAGTTTTTCTGTAAGCGTGAGAAATACAGGAAAGCCGCTTTTAATTGGAGAAGTTGGCAGCAACCCGGAAACAACTCCAGGCATCAGGTCGATTATCGCTGCGCCCATCATAATGGTTGACAATACTGTTTCAGGAGTACTGGTAGCCGGTCATCTTAATCATGCGGGATTTAATCAAAGAAACTTATCATTTTTGCTGACGATTGCCAGCCATCTGGCGTTGGTGATGCAGAATGCGAATGCTATGGCTGAGATTGAGCATCAGACTGTGATTCAAGAACACACTCGCCTGGCACGTGAAATCCATGATGGCATTGCCCAAACTTTGGGTTTCTTGAAGCTGCAAGCGGCAAAGATGAGGGATTTCAGCGTTAAAGATGATGCCGAAAACCTTCATGAAAGTTTTGGATTATATTATGATACATTAAGCAATGCCTATGATGACGTACGTGAATCGATCGATGATTTACGCATTGATCCTTCGGACAAGACAGTCGGAGAATTATTATCTGCATCCTTGAATAATTTTAGCGACCTAAGCGGTGCTCACGTTACATTTGTAGGGGGGCAAGATGCCAAAATGAAATTCCCATCTGAAATAAATGTGCAGTTAATCAGGATAGTGCAGGAGAGTTTGAGCAATGTTCGAAAACATTCCAAGGCGGATTGTGTTTGGGTTGATTGTCGCGAAACAAGGTTAGGTTTTTGTATCGAGATACGCGATAATGGTCAAGGTTATTCTCCTGACGAAATGATTGCCGGATCCCAACATGGCTTGCGGGGTATGCGCGAACGAGCAGAATTGATTGGTGCAGATATTCAAGTAATCAGCCACCCGGGAAAGGGTACAACGGTTCACTTACGTTTGCCAACGATAGACAGTGAAGGGGCGGAAACTAAGTGAAACCGCTGCGATTGGTTGTAGTAGATGATCATGCGCTTTTCCGTGCCGGTTTGATCAGCCTGCTGAACGATATGCCTGAATTTTCTGTCGTCGGGGAGGCAAATAATGGATCAAGCGCCATGGATGTGATACATCTTGAGCAGCCCGACGTAATTTTACTTGATGTCAATATGCCTATCATGGGTGGTGTGGATACTGTGCGTGAGCTAAAAAAGGGGGATTCACCGAAGATACTGATGTTAACCATATCCAAATCGGATGAAGACTTGTTAGGGGCCATATCGGCCGGTGCAGACGGCTACCTGCTAAAAAGTTCAGAACCGGAGGAGCTGCGCAAGGCGATTATATCGGTTAATCAAGGAATGGCGGTTCTTGCGCCTCAGATCAAGCGCCAGGTATTGGATACGGTGAATACTGAACCAGTTCGATCTCCTGAAAGCGAATTAAGCGATCGTGAGCTGGAGGTATTGGGGTGCTTAGCACGCGGTCGAACAACCGCTCAAATTGCTTTCGAACTATTTATATCCGAGAATACAGTAAAAACTCACGTTCGCCACATATTGGAAAAACTTGAGGCATCTAATCGCGCTGAGGCAGTCAGTAAAGCCATTCAGCTGGGAATTATTGGCCAGATGTCTCAATAATGTCAATTATTGGAAGCTTGCATCTGGATACGATATGCACATTCCCAAAGGCCGGGTCATAACTGAAACCGGTCTCCCCTGGAGATATCAATTGCTTGTTGGTAGTGAGTGATCGTTTGTCGTTCATCGGAATACGAAAAGGTATTTACTGAATGGAGAGCGTTCTCGAATTAATTAAGGATATCATCCGGTGTTTGCATGCGAAGTGGTTCCATGCCAATGATGACGCCGGCTATTGCGATTTTGACAATGTTAATGCTCGTCAGGCTTAATGCCTGAGTAGTTACGAATAAATTTTATTTGCCCAAGACCAATTAAGACAAAAGGTAGCGTTAAAATTATATATGAAATATCTGCACCATCTTTAAATAGAGCGATATAGAAATTATCATGCGTTACTTGTAAGAAAAAATATGCAAACACTAAAACAACCATCATTAGCATGCTGAAGAAAATAAATTCACTGATTTCATGAATTCTTATAGAAATAACAATCATTAGCAATAATATTGTGATTGGAAACCACAGTGGGAGGAAAATATTTTGAACTGCAAATGGATTGTTAGATGGGAAAAATCCTGAAAAAAAGACAATTGGCAGAAATGTTGCTGTAAACCCTATTCCAATTCCTAAAACCCATAGACTGAGTTTCTTTAATCCAGTTTTGTATACGCCAATAAAAAATAAATACGGAAGCATGACGGTCAGAACGATACTTCGAGTAGACAGGATTAATCCAAAAAGGATTGCGCTGAATATTATGTTTTTATTTTTTTCAAGATCTAAGATAGCGAGTAAGAATATGTACGCTACGACTAATGTGGTATTAAGGAATAAAGTACTCCTGGCAACTATTTCCCACCAGTACGCAGGTGAAAGCATAAGTGCCAACAAAATTAAAATACGGTTACTTTCGTCCTGGATAAATTTTCGTAATAATACAATGAAGAGGAGAAAACCCAATAGAGATAAAAAGCCAAGTTCACCGATTGCATAGAAAGGAAGAGCTAAGTAGAAATAAAACGGAAATGGTCCCGGAATATTGGTTCCTAAAGAACGCGGCGTATATGGATTTATGCCAGCAAAAAAATTATCCCAAAACAGACGAATCATTTCGTATCGGTCAACACGAAGTGATTCTTGCGGGATAATAGCAAAACATACAATGGAGAAAGAAATAAAAAGAATTACAAATACAAAAAAGACTTTTTTTGTGAAATATTTTTCCGGAATATGGCCTGCCAGATAAAACAAAACGGGTAATGTCAATGCGAACGCGATTGACAATAGATAGTAGTAGGGTGTAACACGGGAAGAATATTTTGCAATAAATAGCACATTGATCAATATGTAGATAAAAATACTTGTACTCTTGATAATCTTCTCCATATGTTGGGTCTTTTTTTAAAATCTACTATTTTTAATTAACCTCATTTTAGCAAGTCGAAATGAGATCGATGTGGCAATGCAGCCAAAACCATATTTTACTGAATTGAAGAAGCTGATAGAAGATGATTCCGGCATATAACGAGCAGGACAACTGATCTCTGCAATGTTGTATTCATGCCAAAGTATCTGAGCTAATATCTGATTATCGAATATGAAATCGTCAGAGTTTTTTTCGATGTTTAAATTGTTTAATAGTTCTCGGGAAAACGCCCTATAGCCAGTATGGTACTCAGAAAGCTTTGCCCCCATTAAAATGTTTTCAAAAAAAGTAAGAAATCGATTGGAAACATAACGCCATAATGGCATTCCATTCTTGTGAGCATGACCGCCTAAAATCCTTGAGCCAAGCACACATTGATATAACTCGTTACCAATAAGTGACACCATGGCTGGTATCAGCTTTGGTGTGTACTGGTAGTCGGGATGCAACATGATAATAATATCGCCCCCTTCATCCAGCGCTGCTTGATAGCAAGTTTTCTGATTAGCACCATAACCCTTGTTCACCTCATGTGTAATCACTATCGCAGATGAAAGTTTGGAGGCAATCTCTACCGTTTTATCACTACTACTGTCATCTACAATAATAACTTGGTCAACGAATTCCTGGTCCAGCACCTCATGATATGTTTTAAATAAGGTTTTTTCTGCATTGTAAGCCGGCATAACTACAATGACTTTTTTACTTTTGTACATTAATTATGTTTCCAGCGGATAGTATTTTATTTGCTTTCTCGGATTATGTAGCCATATATCAGAAAAATTGAAACTATACCCTATAGTATGAGTCATAGTATCTTAAAATTCTGAACCTGTCTATGCAAAAGTAGACAGGGAAAACAACTGCTCATATGTCCAAGCTCTCTGCTACTGCGGAGATGGTGGTTATTGCGTCTCAAAAGTCAAGTATTTCTTACTTTTCTGCCGTACTCCATCATGCGCCATCATGCTTGCACTGACATATCGAAAGTCGTCTTTCCGAAAACGCCCTGTCTGGCTCAATCGCCGGTGCGTTTTCCAATGCTGTTTCTGAGCCAATCCCCGACCCCCGAAATTAGTAATCGCACCGTGTTTGATGCGGGAGACACCTGGGATGAGAATCTTAAATCCTCAGCCCGCCGTTATCTAAGCAGCTAAGTTCCAACGACAATCCCGCCATCTACTCTCAAGGTTACTCCGGTGATGAAACTGGCTTCGTCAGAAGCCAGGAACAGATATGCATTGGCGATATCACGGGGTTCTCCCATGCGGTTAAGTGGTGTATGAGAGATCATCCCATCCAGGATTTTCTGGGGCATTTGCTGAACCATTTCGGTCAACGTGAATCCCGGTGCAACGGCATTGACGCGCACATTGTAGCGACCCAACTCCCTAGCCCAGACTTTCGTCATGCCGATAACGCCGGCTTTGGTGGCAACATAATTTGTCTGGCCGAAATTCCCGTCTAATCCCACGATAGATGTGGCATTCAAGATAACACCTCCCCCTTGTTTGATCATTATCGGAGCGACCGCCTGGGTGCAATTGAATACACCTTTCAAGTTCACTGCGATAACCTTATCAAAATCGTCCTCTGGCATTTGCTTGACTAATTCGCCGTTTTTTACCTTTACCAGTTGGTTATCTCGCAGGACGCCGGCATTATTTACAATAACATCGATGCTACCGTACTTTTCGAGGACATTATCGACCCAATTCTGAACATCCTGGCGGTCAGCGACGTTTACTTTATAGAACTTCACTTTTTCTCCCAATTCTTTGCCAGCGTTTTCCCCAGATTGCTCATCGATATCGCAAATGACAACTCGGGCTCCCTCTTCTAAGAAACGTGCGGCGGTAGCTTTCCCGATCCCGGCAGCACCACCTGTAATCAATGTTACTTTATCCTTTAATCGCATTGCATTGCCTCCAAATTAGTAGAATAATGATATATTTACAGGCAGGATACGACGATTTGACACGTACGCAGGGAATTCCAAGTCGTCTCGAGTGTACCCGCTTTTACGGAGTGCTTCATCGATACATTGCATCCAATTATCTTTGGAAATTTCATTAAATCATCCTGTACCAAACTGCCGGTCGCCGGCGTCACCTAAACCAGGCAGGATATATCCCACATCGTTAAGCCGTTCATCGATAGAGGCGAGATGAATGGGTATTTCAGGATGGAGGCTGTGTAAGTGATCGATTCCTTCTGGAGAGCTAATAATGCCCACGAATTTAATATTAGTAACTCCCCAGCGTTTGACTATGTCTATCGTCGCAACAGCGGATCCGCCAGTTGCAAGCATCGGGTCCAAGATCAAACATACGGATACAGTGGGTTCAATGGGCAGCTTGTTGTAGTATTCGACTGGTTGCAGTGTGCGTTCATCCCTGTACAGGCCGATATGCCAGACTTCAGCCGATGGCATCAGTTCCCAAACGCCTTCCACCATGCCCAAGCCAGCGCGCAGTATTGGAACGAGACCAATATTAGCGCGTAGTTCTGAACATTCACATGTATCCAAAGGAGTTCTAACAGTTTTTGGTTTTGTTCGCAAATCTGTTGTTGCTTCGTAGGTTAAAAGAGCAGAAATTTCTCGGATTAATTCGCGAAATTTCTGAGAATCGGTATTCTTATCCCGTAATATTGATAATTTATGTGCGACCAGAGGGTGCTGCGAGGGGAAGACGTTTTTCATGAGAACACTCCAATGTATATTGATAGGGTCTTTGGGATACCCAAAAAACTTATTTGAGAACTATTTGATAGACCGTAATTATATCAAGTACAATAAAAGTACTGGAATCTAAACTCTCCAAACACTCATCATAACAGGTTATAATCCCCAAAATGAGCGATAACCCTGAACGACTCATCGGTTCCCAGCCGCAGCCAGAAGATCGATTGGATCCGGCCTTACGTCCGAAATACCTGACTGATTTCATCGGTCAAGAGCGCGTAAAAGAAAACCTTTCAATCTTGATTGAAGCTGCCCGCCAGCGTGAAGAAGCCCTCGATCACGTGATGTTCTACGGGCCTCCGGGGTTGGGTAAAACCACACTTGCACATATCCTGGCTAACGAAATGAATGTCAATATCAAGGTGACCGCTGGACCGGCGATTGAGCGCCCCGGTGACCTGGCAGCCATCCTGACTAACCTAAGAGCCGGTGATGTCTTGTTTATAGACGAAGTCCATCGTTTAGGCAGGTCTATCGAAGAAGTGTTATATCCGGCGATGGAAGATTTTGCGTTAGACATCGTTATTGGAAAGGGACCGTCCGCTCGATCGATACGTTTGCAGCTGCCTCGATTTTCGGTTATCGGCGCCACGACCCGATTGGCACTCGTAACAGCGCCATTGAGAGCACGGTTTGGTGCCGTCTATCGCCTGGATTTTTATGATTTATCCGCCATGCGCGCTATCGTTGAAAGAGCGGCGAGTGTGCTGAATGTATCGGCTCAACCCGAAGGAGTCAATGAAATAGCCCGGCGGGGTCGCGGGACACCTAGGATTGCGCTGCGATTATTACGGCGCGTGCGTGATTATGCTGAAGTACGAGCAGATGGCATCATCAGCTTCCGCGTTGCCCAAATGGCATTAAAGCTGTTAGATATCGATGAGCTTGGCCTGGACGAGATGGACCGCCTCGTTCTGCATACGATCATCGAGAAATATAGTGGTGGACCCGTGGGTCTGAGCACTATTGCGGCGTCCATCAGCGAGGAACCAGATACGATTATGGATGTTGTAGAACCATATTTGCTCCAGATGGGATTCCTGGAACGTACGCCGCAGGGTCGAGTGGCGACTAAGTTGGCGTACGAGCATATGGGTATCGCCTACGAAAAAAAACAGCAATCGAAATTATTTTAAATTTGAAGACATCGGATTTTGATTACGAGCTCCCCGAAAGATTTATCGCCCAGACACCTGTAGAACCCCGAGATTCTGCAAAATTGCTGGTGCTGGATCGTCAAAGTGATGGTATCAGGCATCAAAAATTTCGAGACCTTGGGAATTTTATACTTCCGGGTGACCTATTAGTTTTCAACGAGACGCGTGTAATTCGAGCGCGCTTGTTGGGGAAGAAAATACTTACTGGTGGTAAAGTAGAAATACTATTGTTACGCCAGCATGATGAACTCGCATGGGAAGTTCTAGTGAAGGGAAAAGGTCTCATATCCGGAAAGCGGGTAAGAATTGAGGGCGGTCTTGAGGCAGAAATCCTATCTGTATTGGAAGGTCCTCGTCGGGTGGTGAGGTTCGACCTCCCAATAGAACCGATGCTCGATAATATTGGCCATGTGCCGCTGCCACCTTACATACATTCTGTTTTGTCTGATCCTGAGCGCTACCAGACGATATTTGCAAACCAACCTGGTTCAGCAGCCGCACCCACGGCCGGACTACATTTCACACCGGCATTAATGGAAGAACTAAGTAACAAGGGCATTAGATTTGTCACGCTTACTCTGCATATTGGTTTGGATACTTTCGGACCGGTTAAAGAAGAGAGTCCGCAGGACCATAAAATCCATTCTGAATGGTGCCAATTATCAAGTGCGGCTGCGGAAGAAATCAATCTCACAAAAGCGCGAGGTGGGCGCATCATAGCCGTAGGGACAACGAGCGTCCGAACATTAGAATCTGCAGCAGTGAGTGCTGGAGAAGGCCAGATAATTGCACCCTATGATGGATCAACCAACCTGTTTATCTTGCCTGGGTACGAATTCAAATTTGTAGATGCTATTGTTACAAATTTCCATCTTCCGAAATCTACGCTCATCATGTTGGTGAGCGCATTTGCTGGCCGGCATAAAATTATGTCTGCTTATCGCATAGCCAAAGAGAATAACTACCGCTTTTATTCATTTGGTGATGCTATGTTGATATTGTAAGGAGAATCTGATGCGCGCTGTGGATATCATCGTCAAAAAACGTGATGGCAAAGAACTGAGCCGGGAAGAAATCGAATTCTTCATTGAAGGTTATGTAAATGGCGAGATACCGGATTACCAAGCCGCTGCCTGGGCAATGGCTGTACTGCTCAATGGAATGAACGATCGGGAGACGACCGATCTCACCATAGCGATGGTGCGTACCGGGGAAAGCTTGGATTTGTCAGATGTTGTGTCGGTTGCAGTCGACAAGCATTCCACCGGAGGCGTTGGAGACAAAACGACGCTTGTAGTCGAACCTGTGGTTGCATCCTGTGGATTACCGGTCGGCAAAATGTCTGGTAGAGGGTTGGGTTTTAGCGGCGGGACATTGGACAAAATGGAATCCATCCCAGGTTATCGGACGGACTTGACAACCAAAGAGTTTTTAAGTCAGCTCGGTGAACTCGGTCTGGTTCTAACCGGGCAAACGTGTGATATGACACCCGCGGACGGAATGCTGTATTCTTTGCGGGACGTTACCGGAACTGTGCAGTCGATCCCTTTGATCGCATCATCGATTATGAGCAAGAAAATTGCTTCTGGCGCGCAGGCGATCGTGCTGGACGTCAAAGTCGGCGTGGGCGCTTTTATGCAGAATATTGACGATGCTCGTGAACTATCTGAATTAATGGTGTCCATCGCTAGGCTGGCCGGAAGTAAGGCCGTAGCCCTGTTATCGGATATGAATCAACCACTGGGCCAGGCTGTTGGTAACGCGATAGAGTTGAAAGAAGCGATCCTAACATTGCACGGGGATGGACCAGTTGATTTTGTTGAGCACTGCCTGGTAGTCGCCAGCCACATGCTCAAGTTGGGTGGGATCGCTAAAAATGAGGAAATGGGTTATCAGTTGGCTAAAGAAACATTATCTAATGGGAAAGCTTGGAAGAAATTTGTGGATTTGGTCAGAGCTCAAGGTGGAGATACCCGTTATATAGAGACGGTCGGCAAACTTCCCAAGGCGAAAATCATACAGGCTGTTTCTGCGCCCTGGAGTGGATATATCAGCGAAATAAATGCCCGAATTATTGGGGAGACATGCGTATTAATCGGCGCAGGAAGGGAAAAAAAGAGCGATGAGATTGATCACTCGGTTGGTGTAGAGATTTATAACAATGTAGGCGACTATATTGAGAAAGGGCAGGATCTCTTTACCGTCCATGCCAGCAATTTAAGAGATTTTCAGATCGCCAATGAAAATATTTTATCGGCCTACCATTACTGGGAGGGTCCAGTTGACCCGCTGCCCTTGTTCTATGGTGTGGTTGAATAAGGATTACCTGCCTTGAATTTCCTCTCCTTGACGGGAATGGTTCACAAATGCGAGTATTCTCCATTGTTGTCCTTCGGGCATATACATTAAATCAACATAACCCGTATTCCCAAATACAAAACGCGGGCTTTTCGGATTGCCGATAGGTGAAAGACCTAAGATATGATAGAGTGCCATGTTGAGTATTGCAGCGTGAGCAACGACCAAATAATTTCCTGGTGGTTTCTGAATTAACGATTGAACTGCACGCCCCGCTCGAAAATATAGATCCAATAAACTTTCGCCTCCACCTATCGTCTCGTATGGGTGAGAGAAATCAACACCTCCATCCTTATTGATAATATCATCATAGCTCATTTTCTCAAACGAACCAAAATTTCTTTCACACCAATCTGATTCGTATGCAATGGGAAATTGTAGTATCTTGGCAATTTCTTGGGCGGTACTTTTAGCGCGAACTAAGGGACTGGAAATGGCTCGGTCGAATTGGCGATTTGTTGATTCCCATTGTAGGGCGAGTGTTTTGGCTTGCTGGACGCCGGTTTCAGTAAGAGGCCAGTCACTTTGGCCCTGGAGCAGCCCGTTAGCGTTAGCCACTGATTCGCCGTGGCGCAAAAAACTGATGTGAAAATCTTTAGAATTTGCCATAATTTGTGAATATCGCTCTCTCTGTAATTGTTATGATTAATGGGCCGCTGACCACCCAAAAGCGCCTCGCAGGAAAACTTCCCCCGCCATCGGCTTTTTTCCCGCGGGCTGCACCACATCAATGATAAGCAGCCCATCGGAAGCAGCTATTGCCGGCTTGTCCTGGTACACGGTTCTTGAACCTGGATATAATTCTATATCATTATCAGTTGTCAATTCGCCAATTGTTACTTGATGGATTTTAAGTACCTTATTTTGCCAATATGTGAAAGTGCCGGGCCAGGGATTGAGTGCGCGGATTTTTCGTTCAAGCTGTACGATGGATAGAGAAAAATCTAATTCTCCCTCATTTTTCTTCAGCATCGGTGCGTAAGTTGACAATGCATTATTTTGAACCTCTGGTACGATTTCGCCAGTTAGATAGCCCGGTATCGTATCTGATAATAATGATGCGCCGATAGATGATAGGCGTCTGTTCAATATACTGGCTGTGTCCTGATTTTGGATGGGTGTTGAGCGTTGGCTGAGTATAGGGCCTGTGTCCAGTCCCTGGTCCATGAGCATGATGGTGACGCCGGTTTGCTGATCCCCATGTAAAATCGCTGATTGGATAGGCGCTGCTCCACGCCACCGGGGAAGCAGCGAAGCGTGCACATTGATGCTCCCAAACTTCGGTAATTCAAGCACCTCTTTTCGCAGGATTTGGCCAAAAGCTGCTACGATGATCAAATCCGGAGCCCAATCCCGAAGATGTTTCACAGCCTCAGAATCCCGCAGATTTTTTGGTTGAATAACCGGCAGGTCATGCTTAAGTGCTAACAGTTTGACGGGTGGGGGAGTCAATTTCCGGCCCCGTCCCGATGGGCGATCTGGCTGAGTGACCACTCCGACAATCGAATAATTGGATATCAATGACTCCAATGCAGGCAATGCGAAATCTGGGGATCCCATGAACACAATATTGATATCCATGTGGTGGATTTTAACACATGCTGACGCTGGATTAAACAGTAGTATGTAAATATTATCGAATTCGATTTCTTGACAATCATATGGCAAGACCTTAGAATTTATTCAGAAACCTGTAATTATCAATAACAAAGATCCAACATAATCGAGGTAGCAAAGGAGAGAATCATGGATGAACCAACCGTTAATGATGAGCGATTGGGTAATGAGGTGTATTACCCTCCTTCAAACATAACAGAATCAGCGCATGTTCAGGAGTATGAAGCGCAATACGAACGCTCGATCGAAGATCCGGAAACATTTTGGGCCGAACGCGCTGAAGAACTGGAATGGTATCAGAAATGGGATAAAGTGCTTGACGATAGCAACCCACCGTTCTTCAAATGGTATGTAGGAGGTAAAACAAATATCGTTCATAATGCCCTGGATCGTCACATGAAAACTTATCGCAAGAATAAACTCGCCTTAATTTGGGAAGGTGAACCATGTGATACGAGAACATATTCTTATTTCGCACTGAATCGGGAAGTGTGTAAGTTTTCGAACGTCCTGCGCAGTATGGGAGTTAGCAAAGGTGACATCGTCACCATATATCTACCGCGCATCCCCGAACAGATCATCGCTATGTTATCTTGTGCAAAAATTGGCGCGGTGCACAGCGTAGTGTACGGTGGTTTCAGCGTAGAAGCGCTGGCTGAACGCATCCAGGATGCTGAAAGCCGCCTGCTGATCACAGCCGATGGGGGCTGGCTGCGAGGCAAGATCGTTGAATTAAAAAATATCGCGGACGAAGCCATCTCACGGCAAGCGACAATCGAGAGTGTCATTGTTGTGAAGCGAACCGGACAGGAAATATTCATGGAAGCCGGTCGTGATTATTGGTATGATGATTTGATGAGTTTACCCATTGCTGCCGTTGCAAACAGCAAGACGGAAGAAATGGATGCCGAAGATCCACTTTTCATACTTTATACTTCCGGTACAACTGGGCGGCCCAAAGGCGTGATGCACACACATGGTGGGTATTCAGTTTTTACATACACCACATTGAAATACGTCTTTGACATCAAAGATGAGGATCGTTGGTGGTGCGCAGCAGATCCGGGTTGGATCACAGGCCACAGCTATATTGTTTATGGACCCCTGCTTACCGGAGCGACCCTTTTTATGTACGAGGGGGCTCCGAATTACCCTTATCCAAACCGGTGGTGGCGAATGGTTGAGAGTTACGGAATTACCATACTCTATACTGCGCCCACGGCTATCCGCGGACTGATGCGTTTTGGTGATGCCTGGGCAAAAAGACACGACTTGAGCAGCTTGCGATTGTTGGGAAGCGTAGGCGAACCGATCAATCCGGAGGCGTGGAAGTGGTATTACTCCGTAATTGGTGGAGAGCGATGCCCGATCATGGACACCTGGTGGCAAACGGAGACTGGTGGATTCATGATCACACCTTTGCCGATCACGCCCCTCAAACCGGGTTCGGCGACCAGCCCGTTTTTTGGAATCGATGTTGACGTGGTGGATGACAATGGCGATCCGGTTCCTGCTGGTGAGGAAGGTTTTTTGGTGATAAAACAACCATGGCCGGGAATGCTGCGTACGATTTACAAGGACCCAGAGCGATACATCGACCAGTATTGGTCAAAATTTGAGAATATGTACCTGGCGGGCGACTCGGCGCGTAAGGATGAAGACGGTTATATATGGGTGATTGGGCGTATAGACGACGTCATCAAGGTGAGTGGCTACCGGCTGGGTACGGCTGAGGTGGAGAGCGCATTGGTCAGCCATCCGGCTGTTGCAGAAGCGGCTGCGATTGGTCTTCCCCATGAGCTTAAAGGCAATGCAATTTATTCTTATGTGATCTTGGTTGATGGATACGAAGGGAGTGAAAAATTGGCGGACGACCTGCGCGACCATGTCGGTCATGAAATGGGACCAATCGCCAAACCCGAAGAAATTACTTTTGTCGATAGTCTGCCAAAAACTCGCAGTGGAAAAATTATGCGTCGGCTGCTCAAGGCGCGTGCGTTGGGTGAACCCGAAGGGGACACAAGTACTTTGGAAGAATGAAGATCTGGATTGATCAGCGAAAAAAAGCACCCTGCCCAGGGTGCTTTTTGTACTTAAATTGAGTATCGTAATTAAAAATATAGGGCGGGTGGGAATCGAACCCACAAGGTGTCTCCACCGGCGGATTTTAAGTTTCTAAATGAGATCTACATGCCGTATATCTAGGGGTGAGCAGTATATGGACCCCTATATATGGGTAGGAAATGGCAGAAAATAGAGCAAGGCGAGCATGGTGTCTATGCAATAAGCACGTGAATTGCACGTAACAATTACTATGGAGTGGTGACCAGCAGACAATAATCTCATCTGCAAATTTATATGCTAGGGCTTGCAGATAACTAGATAAATGTGTTAGTAATTGAGAGAAGGTTGGAGTACTAAGAATATTGTCTTGTTAGTAAATGTTTTTTCGTGTTAATGTGATTAATTCGAGCTTAGTAATATACCCCCGAAAATCCATCCTCCACACATTCATCGAAAACTGTCAAAAATCGTCAAAAACAGGAGGGTAACACGCGTGTCGGCTTTTCCCTCAGAATTATTATCTCGCCAGCCTGAATAATTTTGATAAATGAAAATAGGTTGATTGCTATGCTTTAATTGCTTTCTGCCTTTTTATAGCGTTTTTTGTTGTAAGTTGCGTATTCTTTTTCTCCCCCTTAGAAGTCGTATATAATTATATATACTTAAAATTCAACTAAGAAGGCGGGCTGAAGATGCAAAATCAAAAAACCATAACCGCAATTGTACTTGTAATGTTTGTGATTGATTTAGCTATTGGGGTTTGACGACCTACAAACATCGACTCAGATTTATTCTTAATTCCAGCGACATTTATTTTCTTCACTATATCTTTTATTTTTATGGATAATAATGTTGTACGAGGTTCCACTAGGTGAAACATTTATATTCGTTAGTATATTGAGAGCCTCAATATTGTTCAGGAATATAATAGGTTTCTTCAGTGCGAGCTTTTATAGCCTGATCGATCTGTTTCATCAACAAATCCCAAATATCTCGCTGTTTAAATTTACAGTTGGCAATTAGATTTTTAATAGGCTCGATTGGCTGGTCCTTAGCCAAAACTAAAGTTTTTTTCGGTAAGGTAAGGTCAGTAACGGTAAAAATCCACAGATATCTGCTCTCGCGTTTTTTCATCAAACCTCTTTTTGCCAGACCAGATTTAACCATTTCAATAGTTGTTTTCCACGGATCGCTGGAATCCTTCTGCAGCCAGATTTGAATCAAATTCGAGACTTTGGGGCCTTCCTTTGTGGTAATTGATTGTTTAGCGAGACGAGGAAGCTGTGATTCTAGGCTATAAAGCGGCCATTCTATAGGGGCCGGAGTGGGATTGGCGTACAGTTTTTTGACAATTTTTAAACCGAAATAGGTTGTATCCTCGCGGACTTCAAACCGGAGGTTACCTGCGGCTTCGGCTGCAAGTAACGCGCAGGCAAGGATCGCCTCACCAAGCTGGGACACGGAAACAACAGCATCGAGGTGAAGTAGTTTGATCCCCCCCTCCCCCCATTTACGATAGTTGGCAAATTGCTCGCCATTCAGAAGTACTAGTTCGCTGGGAGCTAGAGGAGAGGATGGAACAAGCGTGGATTTTGTTGACATTCTTGCCTCATTATATAATATAGCAGATTTTCATAATTAATTCAATCAAAATCATGTTGTAATCGGTATCCTGGTGGAGAAGAACGCTGTACAATCGTGTAATGACCTTTAAGTGGTAAAGTAAATTTGGACACCAAAAAGGGTAAAAATAAGGTGGTAGACTGTGCAAATGAGAAAGAGATATACCACCAAAAAGAAGGCCCAAAT
>Ga0209013_10000496_pt1 | contig 35107 bp, 30 predicted proteins | sample Cruoilmetagenom2_FD_187291 | JGI IMG/M metagenome (GOLD analysis project Ga0209013, IMG submission 187291) | Oil polluted marine microbial communities from Coal Oil Point, Santa Barbara, California, USA - Sample 2 (SPAdes) (version 2) | ecosystem: Environmental > Aquatic > Marine > Oil seeps ...
CACCCCTTTTAATACACTTATATCAAAGACTTTATAACAAAAAAACCACAACAATAACTATAAAAAGAAATTCCAAACTAACCCAAAACGAATAACAAATTATATATATAATAATGGATATAACAATCCAACCTTCACATTTTTATACCTTATAAAATATAACTAGCAATAAAATATACTATAATATGTATTGTGTGTAATTGATTATACCATTATCTTTGCGCTTTAAATTTTGAACAATTTATGATTAAAATTACTTTACCTGATGGAACAATAAAGAAGTTCTCTAAAAATAGTACTCCTATGGATGTTGCTAAAAACATTAGTGAGGGGTTTGCTCGCCATGTCATTTCAGCAAATTTTAATGGTGCAACAATAGAAACAAATACAGCATTAACCTCCAACGGTTCTTTGATTTTATATACTTGGAATAATGACCAAGGAAAAAAAGCATTCTGGCATTCGTCTGCGCATGTGTTGGCGCAAGCTTTAGAGGAATTATATTCAGGCATAAAATTAACAATTGGCCCAGCTATTGATAATGGGTTTTATTATGATGTTGATTTTGGGGAACATATGATTTCTGACAAAGATTTCAAGACTATTGAAAATAAAATGATAGAAATAGCTCGAGGCAAACATGAGTTTAGCATGCGATCTGTTTCTAAAAAAGATGCTCTTTCATTATATAAAGACAATAAATTTAAAACCGAATTAATCGAAAACTTAGAAGATGGTACTATTACTTTTTGCGACCATTCTACATTTACCGATTTATGTCGTGGTGGTCACATCCCAAATACTGGAATTATAAAAGCTGTAAAAGTACTTTCGGTTGCTGGCGCTTATTGGAGAGGAGATGAAAACAACAAACAACTTACAAGAGTGTATGGTATTTCTTTTCCGAAACAAAAAGAATTAACAGAATATCTTCATTTAATTGAAGAAGCTAAAAAACGAGACCATAGGAAATTAGGCAAGGAGTTAGAATTATTCACATTTTCATCAAAAGTTGGGCAAGGTTTACCATTATGGTTACCAAAAGGTGCTGCACTTCGCGAACGCCTAGAAAACTTTTTGAAAAAAGCTCAAAAAAAAGCTGGTTACGAAATGGTAATGACACCTCATATAGGACAAAAAGAGTTATATGTAACTTCTGGCCATTATGCTAAATATGGCGAAGATAGTTTTCAACCAATTCATACTCCTAAAGATGATGAAGAGTTTTTACTTAAACCTATGAATTGTCCGCATCACTGTGAAATATATAATTCTAAACCTTTTTCATATAAAGATTTACCAAAACGGTATGCCGAGTTTGGTACGGTTTATAGATACGAGCAAAGTGGTGAGCTTCATGGTTTAACTCGAGTACGTGGTTTTACTCAAGATGATGCTCATATTTTTTGTACTGATGACCAATTAGACAGCGAGTTTAAAAATGTAATTGATTTAGTATTATATGTGTTTGGCTCTCTTGGTTTTGAAAACTTTACTACTCAAGTTTCTGTTAGAGATCCAGAAAAACCAGATAAATATATAGGAGATACCGAAAGTTGGGAAAAAGCTGAAACTGCAATTATAAATGCTGTAACAGATAAAAAATTAAATTTTGTTATTGTAAAAGGTGAAGCTGCTTTTTATGGCCCAAAATTAGATTTCATGGTTAAAGATGCACTAGGAAGACAATGGCAACTTGGTACTATTCAGGTAGATTATAATCTTCCAAAACGGTTTGAACTCACTTATAAAGGTAGTGACAATGAGCTTCATAGACCTGTAATGATTCATCGTGCTCCTTTTGGAAGTATGGAACGATTTGTTGCAATTTTACTTGAACATACTGGTGGAAATTTTCCACTATGGCTAGTTCCTGAACAAGCTATTATTCTATCTATTAGTGAGAAATATGAAAAATACTCCGAAAAAGTTTTAAATTTGTTAGAAAATGACGAAATTCGCGCCCTCGTAGATAATAGAAATGAAACTATAGGGAAAAAAATTCGAGAAGCAGAAATGAATAAAATTCCATATATGATTATTATTGGAGAAAATGAAGAAAAGGAAAAAAAAATTACTGTTCGCCAACATGGAGGAGAAGATTTAGGTATGTTAAGTCTAAAAGAATTCTCAAATATTGTTGAAACAGAGATACATAAAACATTAAAACAATTTTAAGAAGTTTAACTAAAAAATTAAAGTCATAGCAATACGTAGAAGAAGGAACAATCGTCCTTTAAGAGTAATTAAAGAAGACCAACACAAAATCAATTCTAAAATTAGAGCTGAAGAAGTACGTTTGGTAGGTGACAATGTAGAAGTTGGAGTTTATGCTACAAAAAAAGCAATAGAAATTGCTGATGAACAAAATTTAGATCTTGTAGAGATTTCGCCAAATGCTAATCCCCCTGTATGTAAGGTTATGGATTACAAAAAGTTTGTTTACGAGCAAAAGAAGAGAGAAAAAGCAATAAAGTCGAAAGCAACCAAAGTTATTGTTAAAGAAATTCGTTTTGGTCCAAATACAGACAATCATGATTACGAATTTAAAAAGAAACATGCTGAAAAATTTCTAAAAGAAGGCGCAAAACTTAAAGCATTTGTGTTTTTTAAAGGAAGATCGATAATATTTAAAGAACAAGGACAAATATTATTATTACGTTTGGCTCAAGATTTAGAAGAACTTGGTAAAGTGGAGCAAATGCCAAAATTAGAAGGTAAACGTATGATTATGTTTATTGCTCCAAAAAAAGGAAAATAAAAAATGCTAAAACGAGTTTAGCATAAAGATAATAAGCGAAGTAATAAAAACTAGGAGAAAATGCCTAAAATGAAAACAAAATCTAGTGCTAAAAAGCGTTTTAAGCTTACAGGTACTGGTAAAATTAAAAGAAAGCATGCTTTTAAAAGTCATATCTTAACAAAGAAGTCTAAAAAACGTAAGCTTGCTCTAACTCATGCGACATTAGTGCATAAGTCGGACGAAAATAGTGTTAAAACAATGTTACGTTTAAAGTAATATTTGTTTAACAGGTTAAATTATTTATAAACCATGGAGTTAGGCTAAATTAAAAGTATCGAATACCGATCGCCTACTACAAAAAACAATTAAAAGAAATGCCAAGATCAGTAAATTCAGTTGCAAAAAGAGCCAGAAGAAAAAAGGTTCTTAAGCAAGCAAAAGGTTACTTTGGAAGACGTAAAAACGTTTGGACAGTAGCAAAAAATGCGGTTGACAAAGCGATGCAATATTCGTACAGAGACCGAAGAAACAAAAAAAGAACATTCCGTGCATTATGGATTACGCGTATTAACGCAGGAGCCAGAGAACATGGATTATCTTATTCTCAATTTATGGGGAAATTAAAAGCTAACAATATCGAATTAAACCGTAAGGTGATTGCCGATTTAGCAATGAATAACCCAGAAGCTTTTAAAGCTATTGTAGATAAAATTAAATAGGGCGTTTCGCCTATAACATAACATCATTTCGCTTATAAAAAATCCGATTCAAATTTGAATCGGATTTTTTTTGTTTCATACTTAAAGGCTTCCAAAATATTAAGTAAAAATTTGATTTTTATAATTACCTTTCACACTAAATTAAAACACTTCACTCTATGTATCGTTTAAAACTAATTACATTTCTCATTTTATCTGTTATATTCAATTCCTTTGCACAAGAAAAAGACAAAGAAAAAACTTGGGACGTTTCTAACCCAGAAGGAAACTGGGATTTCAAAGACTTAAATCTATCAACTAACGAAGGAACTTGGATAAATCTTGATGTAAGTCCAGATGGAAAGCATATTACTTTCGATCTATTAGGAGATATCTATATTATGAATTCCAATGGTGGAAATGCGACCATTTTGAGAGAGGGTTTACCTTTCGAAATTCAACCAAGATTTAGTCCTGATGGGAAAACAATTTCTTTTACTAGTGATGCTGGTGGAGGCGATAATATTTGGACAATGAATCTAGATGGTAGCGATGCAAAACAAATAACAAAAGAAAAATTCAGATTACTAAATAATGCTGTTTGGACTCCTGACGGAAATTATTTAATTGCTCGTAAACATTTTACTTCTCGTCGCTCTTTAGGAGCAGGAGAAATGTGGATGTATCATAAAACTGGAGGTGTTGGTTTACAACTTACCAAAAAGAAAAACGACCAACAAGATGTAAATGAGCCTTGTGTATCTCCTGATGGAAAATATTTATTCTTTAGTGAAGACGTTTATCCAGGTGGCTTTTTCCAATATAATAAAGATCCCAACAAACAAATCTATGTGATTAATAGATATGATATGGAAACTGGAAAAACAGAACGAGTTACTGGTGGTCCTGGTGGAGCAGCACGACCTCAAGTTTCCAGAGATGGAAAAAAATTAGCCTTTATAAAACGTGTTCGTACTAAAACAGTATTATATATTCATGATTTAGAAACAGGCGAAGAATGGCCTTTATACGATAAGCTAAATAAAGACCAGCAAGAAGCTTGGGCAATTTTTGGCGTTTATACCAACTTTAGTTGGATGCCAAATAATGAAGAAATTGTGTTTTGGTCTGGCGGAAAAATAAATCAAATAAATACCAATTCATTAGAAGTTAAAAATATTCCGTTTCAAGTGGATGCAACTATTAAAATTGCAAAAGCCATTGAAGTTGATACTCCTGTTGCTCCAGATAATTTTAAAGCTAAAGTAATTCGTCATGCTATTACTTCTCCAGATGAAAAAACAATTGTATTTAATGCACTTGGCTATTTATGGACAAAAAAACTTCCTAACGGAACTCCAAAACGGTTAACTACTGGAACCGATTTTGAGTTTGAACCAACATTTTCATCAAATGGTAAAACCATTGCTTATGTTAGCTGGAATGATGAAAATCTTGGAGCTATTTATAAAGTTCCTTCAAGTGGAGGAACTCCTACAAAACTAACAACTCAAAAAGGAATTTATAGGAATCCATCCTATTCTCATAACGGAAAGCAAATTGTATATAGAAAAGAAAGTGGAAATAATGAACAAGGCAGAACGTTTTCAAAAAATGCAGGTCTTTACACTATGGATGCCAACGGTTCCAACACAAAGTTTGTGACTAACGAAGGGGATTTCCCTATGTTTAGTTCAGATAACAGTCGCATCCTTTATCAAAAAGGAGGCATGTTTTTTGGACCTCTAACCAAAGAATTAAAAAGTGTTGATTTAAATGGAAAGGACGAAAGGATTTTAGTAAAATCAAAACACGGAAACAGACTGTTACCAAGTCCCGATGGCAACTGGATTGCTTTTCAACATTTGCACAAAGTGTATTTGGCTCTAATGCCAAAATCTGGTAAAACTATAAATTTCGATGCTCCCAATAAAAAGAAATTTATCCCAATAACCCAAATCTCAAAAGATGCTGGAATAAATTTGCATTGGTCTAAAGACAGTAAAAATATTCATTGGACTTTAGGTAATGAATATTTTACAGCTAATGCTTCAGAAAAAACCAAATCTGTAACAGAAACTGGAATTAAAATAAACCTTAATGTTAAGACTGATAAACCAAATGGAGTAATCGCCTTAAAAGGAGCACGAATAATTACAATGGAAGGTAACCAAGTAATCGATAATGGAACTATCATCATAAAAGAAAATAAAATTGAAGCTTTAGGAAACACTTCAGAAATCAGTATTCCTTCTAATGCTAAAGTGTATGACGTAACTGGAAAAACCATCATGCCAGGAATTGTAGATGCTCATGCTCATATTGGAGGCTTTCGTTACGGACTAACAACTCAAAAACATTGGCAATTCTACGCTAATTTAGCTTTTGGTGTAACCACTGCTCACGATCCTTCTGCTAATACTGAAACTGTATTTGCTTTATCCGAATTACAAAAAAACGGAACTTTAGTTGGACCACGGCTCTACTCTACTGGGTTTATATTGTATGGAGCTGATGGAGATTTTAAAGCAGTTATTAATAGTTTAGACGATGCACGTTCATCTATAAGACGAACCAAAGCTTTTGGTGCGCTTTCCGTTAAGAGTTATAACCAACCAAGACGAGATCAGCGACAGCAAGTATTGCAAGCAGCTCGTGAAGAGGGAATTTTTGTGGTTCCAGAAGGTGGCTCAACATTCTACCATAATATCACTATGGTTATGGATGGACACACAGGAGTTGAACACAATATTCCTGTTGCTCCTGTTTATAAGGATGTTCTCAAACTTTGGGGAAGTAGTAATGTTGGCTACACACCAACTCTTATTGTAAATTATGGTGGAATTAATGGCGAATTTTATTGGTATGAACATACTAATGTTTGGGAAAATGAAAAATTATTAAAATATACTCCAAGAAGTATTGTTGATGCACGTTCTAGATATCGCTTGAAAATCCCACAAAACGATTATAAAAATGGTCATATTTTAGTTTCTGAAACTTGTAAAGCGTTAACTGATGCTGGTGTAAAAGTTAATCTTGGGGCACACGGACAATTACAAGGTCTTGGTGCACATTGGGAACTGTGGATGTTAGCTCAAGGTGGGATGACTACTATGGAAGCACTAAAAGCTGCAACGATTAATGGGGCAGATTATATTGGAGCCAGTAATGATATTGGCTCACTAAAAGTTGGAAAACTAGCAGATTTAATTGTAATGGATAAAAATCCGTTAGATGATATTAGAAATTCTGAAAGTATTATTTATACAATGATAAATGGACGATTGTATGACACCAATACTATGAATCAAATTGGAAACGAACCTAAAACACGAACTAAATTTTATTGGGAAAACTCAAAATACAATGCCGCTTTTCCTTGGCATGAAGAAAGCCAGAGTTTTACAAGGGATGCATGTGGTTGTAATTTAGGAACGCATTAATTTTATAAAAAATCCGATTCAAATTTGAATCGGATTTTTTTGTTTTATATTGACGCAACCCTTTTTAAATTTTTCATCTATAGAGTACAATTTAATATCAACTATGAAAATTTCAATTTATATTTTATTATTAATTTTAGTTACCAATTGCCAAGATAGTGATACTCCTAACAATACTGATATTTTAAATGGAGAGTGGAATTTTAAAAATATTAGTGGTGGGATTGCTGGTATTAATAATGATTTTGAAAATAATCTTATATTTTGGTCATTTAATTCTGATAATTCTATTTTAACAGTTACAAATAATAATAGTGATACAACCATTAATGATGGTTTAGAAACTGGAACTTATAAATACTTAATTCAATCCACTAATGGACAATCATTCCTTTTTATTAATGACAGTGAATTTGGTAATATCACAATCTTTGAAAACGAGTTGTTAATTAATCAAAACATCTTTACTGATGGAAATGGAGCAGATGGTTTTATAATGAAACTTTATAAAGTGTTTTCTAGTGAACCCTTTTAAAAATTTACATTGTAATTTTAATTAAGTCTTCTGCTTTTTCTTCCTTGCAGCAGGAAATAATACATTGTTAAGTATTAATCGATACCCTGGAGAGGTTGGGTGTAAATCGAGCTCGGTTTTAGGATCTCCTACTCTATGTGTATAATCTTCGGGGTCATGACCTCCATAAAAGGTAAAAAATCCTTTTCCTTTTATACCATGTATATATTTGGCTTCGCCATTGGTCTTATTTTCACCCATTACCAAAACATTAGATTTAATTTGGTCTCTAGTAAATGCAGTAGTTTGCCCCATAAAGCCCTTAACTAAAGCTGTATGGTTTTGGCAAAGCATTGTTGGCACAGGATCCCATTTTGCTGAAAAATCCATTAGAGTAAAATAATCGGTAGTTTTTGGGATACGCCTTTTAGCCGTCATATCTATAGAAGAAAATTCATAGATATTAGGATTACGTTCTAATATATAATCTTTAAAAGCAAACGCCTTACTATAATCTATCTTACTTTGATAACTTGCATCGCTTCCATCTCCATCAAACATTGGCTCGCAAATATCTATACCTTCGGCAGATAGTGCAATATCAAAACTATCGGTTGCACTACACATAGCGAACATAAATCCTCCACCAACTACAAAATCTCTAATTTTAAGCGCAACATCCAATTTTTCTTGAGAAACTTTGTTATAGCCTAATTTTGTTGCTAAAATTTCAGCCTCTTTTTTTTCTTTTATATACCAAGGTGCACTTCTATAACTTCTATAAAACTTCCCATATTGACCTGTAAAATCTTCATGGTGTAAATGCAACCAATCGAATAATAAAAGGGCATCACTTAAAACTTCTTCATCATAAATGGTTTCATAAGGTATTTCGGCATACGTTAATACCATTGTTACAGCATCGTCCCAAGGTTGTTTACCATAAGGCGTATATACTGCAATTTTAGGTGCTTTTTCTAAGACTACAGCTTCCATGTTTTTACTTGGACTACTAATTTCTGTAAGAATACTTTCTGCTTTAGAATCAGAAATCACTTCAAAAGAAACACCACGAATTTGACATTCTTTTTGTATCTCTTCAAAATCTGGTAATAAAAAAGAGCCTCCTCTATAATTGAGTAACCATTTTACTTTTTGTTGTTTTTCTAACGACCAAAATGTAATACCATAAGCTTTTAAATGATTTTTTTGACCTTCTGCATCCATAGGAATAAGAATGTATGACGCAAAAGTATTTACTGAAAACAGTAGAACTAATATGAGTAGTATCTTTTTCACAGTTGAAATATACTTAAAATTTATTCCTTATAATATAGTTTAAGGAAACATTAAGGATTGAATATTTTTTAAACTGCAGAATGTGATCCTGAAAGTAAATCGGCCAACTTTTTAGTACCTGGAAATTGTTCTAAAATAATTTTAATAAATACCGTAATTGGTATCGCCATTATTAACCCTGGAACTCCCCAAATAAATCCCCAAAGCATAAGCATGACCAAAACCGTTATAATATTTATTGAAAAAGATTTTCCCATAAAAATAGGTTCTAAAATCCCTCCAAATAATACTTGTACTCCAGTTATTGAGATGATAAAAAAGAATAAAATACTTGTTGGTTCTAACTCCACAAATGCAAATAACGATAATAGGACTACTGAAATAAAAGAACCAACCATTTGCACAAAATTGATTACAAATGCGAAAAGTCCCCAAAAAATTGGAAAGCTCACATCAAAAAAAACACATGCGAGTCCTATACCAATACCAGTAAGTAAACTAACAAAAAATTTAACTTTAATAAATGTGATGAGGTCCTTCTCTATCTTCATAAAGGTTTTTACAGAAGCATGTTTCTGCTTGAATATTATATTATTGAGAACTTTATGCATATTTATGGATTCAGCTAACCACAAGACTATAAAAAATGCTGTCATTAAAATCATAGTCAAGAATTTTCTTAAAAAATCAAATGTCGGACCAATGTTTTCTTTTTGAATAAATTGTATTAATAAATTTTTATCTTTTTGAAATACTAGACCAAATCTATCTTCTATATAAAACACCATGTTGGCAAGCTTACTTCCAGCTTTAGTAAAAAAAGCACTATCTGAAGCCATAATTTGTTTACTAGATAATTGAACTAACTCTATTCCTACTATTAATCCTCCAACAATCAATAAAATTACAATAATAACACTCACTAATTTTGGCACATGTCGTTTACTTAACCATCTTATTAATGGCAAAAAAAGTAATGCAATAAACATTGAAAACACCAAAGGAATAAAGATAAAAGATAATATTTTTAGCAAATAAAACACTAACGGAATTACTATAATTAAAAGTAATATATTAGTGGTACGTCTTTGATTTAACATTTGGTATTTTTCTTTTTATAAATAGCTTCAAAGTTAACTTAAAATGTGCATTTTAATAAGAAAATGATGAAGGTTTTATTCTGTAAAGTGTTAAATATTACTTAATTGTTTTAACTCTTTCCAAAAGATTAAGAAGGTTAAAAAATTATAGTGCCTCATTTAATAATTGCAGATAGTAAGGTCTAGAAGCTTCCAAAAGTGGTATTAAATGTATAGGAAATGTTTGATTTTTAGGCTTGTACTTAATATAACCTTTTGATTTATGAATACTTTTGTACCAATATTTTGCCCAAATACCATCTTCTACTCGTGCACAATGTTCCCAATGTAGCATATTATCTTTAAACTGAATTCCAATAATTTTACATAATTTTCGCAAGACTCTTTCAGGATTAAGCAATACCTTTTTAGAATCTAAAACTAGATACTGAATATTATTTGCTTTAAAATATGTTATTAACTCTATATGGTTTTTATATCCAACATCTTCTACTGTAGGATTATGAATAACTTTATCAAACGATGGCAACATTTCTTTAGGGTCTCTTGTCAATATTACATTTATCATTTTTTTAGTAAAGTCCAAATCTAAGTCTAGTAAATGCTTTGTCATATTTTTAAAAAATAGCACAGGCTTATCTTTTTTGGCCAACATCATATCCACAATTTTTTGACCATCATTCTCCATAGCCCTAATAATATCTTCTGCTCCTGGATGATATTGTTTAGCATCAGAATGGCTGAGATAATAACCATATAAGGGTTCGTCGAACACCTTTGTATCACTACGTTGAGCAAAAGAATACATTAAAGTTGTAGAAATATTACGAGGCCCAGACCACAAACAAATTCGTTTTACAACATCCTTATCCATTAGATTGCACACTATTAATTTCTGATTGAATTAAATTTTGGTACAAACCCTCCAACTTTTTAGTTTCCTTACCATACACTCCATTACCAATTACTCTACCATCAATTTTAGTAACAGGAGTTAATCCTCCAAATGTCCCAGTTACAAAAGCTTCATTTGCTCCATAAACATCAAAAAGTGAAAAATTCTTTTGATAGCAAGCAATTCCATTCTGTGAACAAACATCTATAACTTTAGCTCTAGTAATACCATTCATACAATATTCACCAGTAGAAGTCCAGACTTCATTTTCTTTTATTATAAAGAAGTTGGTAGCATTACAAGTAGAAACAAAACCATTAGTATCTAACATCAAGGCTTCATCTGCTCCAGCTTCTAAAGCTTGAATCAATGCTTGTACTTCATGAAGTTTACTGTGGCAATTTAATTTGGGGTCTAAATAATCTGGTGAGCCTCTTCTAATTGTACTTGTAAATAATGTAATACCTTTTTCTTTACTATCTTTTGAAGCTTTTTTATATTCTGGAATAATAACCACATTAGGTCCCGAAATGGTTAATCTTGGATCTTGAGATGGTGTTTTTTTAATACCACGAGTTACCATAATACGTACATGAACATTTGTGCTCATTACGTTAGCATTAAGTGTTTCCCATATACTATTGGTTAAGTCTTTTTTAGAAAAAGGTAAATGCAGACCAACAGTTGCAGCTGCATTCCACATTCGATTAAGGTGATCGTTTAAAAAAACTAAAACGCCATCATGTAATCTTAAAGCTTCCCAAATACCATCACCTACTAAATAACCACTATCGAATACTGATATTTTGGCATCCTCTCTTTTGAAGAACTCTCCATTAATACTAATTTTTATAGTTTTATTTCTTGAGTCTTCTAAAGCGTTATGTGTTCCGTGAATCATTTGAAATCATTAAAATGGCACATCATTATCATCAGGAGTACCAAAGGCGTCATCTGTAGATGGGAAATTATCTGGTTTAAATGTATCATCATTTGCAGCAGCATTCATTTTAGAATCGAACACAAATGGAGAATCGAAATCGTCTAGATTATCAAACTTACCTAAATGACCAATAAATTTCATTCTAATACTATCTAACCCACCATTTCTATGTTTAGCAACTATAAACTCTGCCTGCCCTTCGGTTGGTGTACGTTCTTCGTCATCCCATTCATCAATTTTGTAATATTCTGGTCTATAGATAAATGAAACAATATCGGCATCTTGCTCAATTGCTCCAGATTCACGAAGATCACTCAATAAAGGTCGTTTGCTACCACCACGTGTTTCAACAGCACGAGATAATTGTGATAAGGCAATTACAGGAATACTCAATTCTTTAGCTAATGCTTTAAGGTTACGCGAAATTGTAGAAATTTCCTGTTCTCTGTTTCCACCTTTCATTCCACCACCTGCAGTCATTAATTGCAAATAATCTACAACTATCAATTTAATACCATGTTGCGATGCTAATCGGCGTGCTTTTGCTCTTAAATCGAAAATAGAAAGCGATGGCGAATCATCAATAAACAAAGGTGCTTTTTCAAGAGCTTTTACTTTAACATTAAGTTGTTCCCATTCATGCTTTTCTAATCGCCCTGTTCTAAGTTTTTCCGAAGATAAACCTGTTTCAGAAGAAATTAATCTTGTTATTAATTGTACTGAAGCCATTTCCAAAGAGAAAAATGCAACTGGAATATTTTGATTTACAGCAATATTTCTTGCCATTGAAAGCGTTAATGCTGTTTTTCCCATACCTGGTCGAGCAGCAATAATAATTAAATCACTCTCTTGCCAGCCAGAAGTTAGTTTATCTAACTTATCGAAACCTGAAGGAATTCCACTCATCCCTTCTTTATTAGAAATTTCTTCAATCTTCTTTTTTGCTTGGTGAACTAAATCCTGTGCAGTTTCTGAAGACTTTTTAATATTCCCCTGAGTAACTTCATAAAGGCGTGACTCAGCATTATCTAAAAGGTCGAAAACATCTTTGGTTTCGTCATAAGAATCTTCAATAATTTCGTTTGAAATTTTTATTAAACTACGCTGGATATATTTTTGCAAAATAATACGTGCATGAAACTCTATATGTGCTGAAGAGGATACTTTTTGAGTTAAAGAAATTAAATAAAAATCGCCACCTGCAACATCAAGTCTACTATCTTTTTTTAATTGAGTAGAAACGGTTAATAAATCGATAGGTTCGCTATTTTCGAACAATTTAAAAATTGCTTCAAAAATATATTTATGTGCATCTTTATAAAATGCTTCAGGACTTAAAATATCGATTACCTCATCGACACCTTTTTTATCAATCATCATCGCTCCAAGCACAACTTCTTCTAAATCAAGAGCTTGTGGTGGTATTTTACCTTTTTCAAGATTTATAATTGTACTTTTATCTACTTTAAAGCCTTTTATTTGGTTTGGTTGATTCATGAAAGCGAATGTAAATAAATTGTTAAGATAATCGTAATATTTAAGATACTACAATGTTAACTACAAATCAACAATTTAACTGTTAATAAGTTAAAAATATTGTTAATAGTGATAAAATAACAAAAGAAAAAAACTTTAAAAATTATTAAAGTATGATATCTAAAGGATTAGTCTTTAAATACTCCCATTTGAGAATATTTATCCATCCGTTTTTCAACTAATTCTTTTGGTGATAAGTTTTTGAATTCACCATAAGCTTTAACAATTGCATCGCTAACCGTTTGAAACGTTTTCTCTCTATTAGTATGCGCTCCACCAATTGGCTCTTTAACAATTTCATCAACTAGCTTCATGCGTTTCATATCTTTTGCTGTAAGTTTAAGAGCATCGGCTGCTTGTTCTTTAAACTCCCAACTTCTCCATAATATAGAAGAGCAAGATTCAGGAGAAATCACAGAATACCATGTGTTTTCTAGCATTAATGTTTTATCACTTACTCCAATTCCAAGAGCACCACCTGAAGCACCTTCACCAATAATAACGGTAATAATTGGTACTTTTAAACGTGTCATTTCCAAAATATTTCTAGCAATAGCTTCTCCTTGACCACGTTCTTCGGCTTCAATTCCTGGATATGCTCCAGGAGTATCTATGAGCGTTACCACAGGAATACCAAATTTTTCGGCAGATTTCATTAATCGCAACGCTTTTCGATAGCCTTCTGGATTTGCCATCCCAAAATTTCGGTACTGACGCGTTTTTGTATTATAGCCTTTTTGTTGACCAATAAACATATAAGACTGGTCGCCAATTTTACCCAAGCCACCAATCATTGCCTTATCATCTTTAAAATTTCTATCACCATGAAGTTCAAGAAAAGACTCACCACAAATAGCATTTATATGGTCTAATGTGTAAGGTCTGTTTGGGTGACGAGACATTTGTACACGTTGCCAAGGTGTTAGATTTTTATAAATATTGATTTTAGCGTCTGCTAATTTCTTTTCTATTTGTTTACAAGTTTCAGTAACATCTACATCGCTTTCGTTTCCTATTAGTTGACACTTTTTAAGTTGGTCTTCTAATTCTTTAATTGGGAGCTCAAATTCTAAATATTCCATAGAAATTTAAGATTAGTTATAGTTAGTGTACAAACCTACATATTTTTTTCGTTTTAGCTTATTAAGAAACTCGTCTTTTTAATTTATCTGAGTTTTTTAATATTCCATTGAGTATAACTGTAATTATAATAATTACTGCACCAATGTAGAATTCGATACTCATTTTTTCTTTTTGAGGAAATAAAAGCAATGCCAGAAGTATGCCATAAATAGGTTCAAGGTTATAAGAAAGCACGACTGTGTATGGTCTTATATATTTCATTAAATATACTGCTGCTATAAATGCATAAGATGTACAAATAGATGCTAATATAAATAGATTGATCCAATCGGAAATATTCAACATAAAGAACTCAAAACTAAACCCTTTCCCAAAAATTAAAATAAATAAGGTTATGAAAAACACACCAGAAATAAATTCATAAAATGAAATAACAGAAGCCGTGTAACGCTTTACAAATTTACCATTAATAACGGCAAATAAAGTTGAAAATAGAGCAGATGAAATTCCTAAAATAATACCGTTAATATATTGTAATTCTGCTTGAGTTATAAAAAAAACTCCAAAAATAATAAAGATACCAAAAATGATTTCGTACCATATTATTTTGCGTTTAAAAAAAATAGGCTCTATTAAAGAAGCGAAAAACGCGCCAGTTGAGAACATAGCTAAAGCAATAGATATGTTCGCTTGTTTTATTGATTCAAAAAATGTAATCCAATGCAAGGCTATTATGATTCCTGCAATAGAAAACTTAATAAAAGTTTTAAAATTTATAGTAATATTAACCTTTCTGAGCTTAATAAAAAGCAACATTAAAACAGAAGCAATTACCATTCTATACCAAACTAATGGTACTGCATTAATAGAAATAAGCTCACCTAAAATTGCTGTAAATCCAGCTATGAATACTAGAAAATGAAGATGAAAATAGTGAATTAACTTATTTTTTGGCATTATATAATAGATATATAGCTAAAATACCAAAAACAAGATTAGGAAACCAAACTGCCACTAAAGGAGGAAAATCTGACTGCTCAGCCATAACACCAAAAACTTTATCGAAAAAGACATAAATCATAGCAATAAAAACACCAAATGCTAGATTTACTCCCATACCACCACGACGTTTAATTGAGGAAACAGCAACTGCAATTATTGTTAAAATGAATACAGAAACTGGCAAACTCCATTTTTTATATTGAACTACCTTATATCGACCAATACTAGATGAGCCTCTAGATTCTTCTTTCTTTATAAAAGCATTAAGCTCTCCATAACTTAAGGTTTCAGCTATATATTGTACAGGTGTTAAATCTTCTAAATCGAAAGAAAAAAGCGTATCTAGTCTTCGTTGCTTAATTAAAATATCATCACCTTCTCCAATGATTCGTTTCACATAACTGGTTAATCTATACGTACTATCTTTTTCAATATATTTAATTCTATTAGCTTCAATTTTATACACTAATTTATTGTCAACAACATGTTCTAGAGTGAAATTACTTCCTTGATTATTTTTTGTGTCAAAATTGCTTACATATATATAATCGTTATCATTTATTTGTCTATAGATATTTTGAGTGACTTTATCTTTTTTGTTTCCTTTAAAGTATTTAAATGTAAATTCATTAAAGCCTTTACTAGCTTTTGGTGCTAAGAACATCCCTAACACTAAAGCAAATACTGCTACAATTGAAGCTCCAATAAAGTAAGGTCGCAGAAATCTAGAAAAAGAAACTCCAGAACTTAAAAAAGCAATAACTTCGGTATTATTCGCTAATTTAGAAGTAAACCATATTACCGAAAGAAATAAAAATAATGGAAATAATAGATTTGCAAAATAGATTGTAAAATCTAAATAATATAATGCTACAGCATCAAAAGGAACTTCGTGCTCTAAAATTTTGTCGATTTTTTCAGCAAGATTTACTGTTATCCCAATTGGTATAAATAACAATAGCATTAATATAAATGTTATTAAGTAGCGTTTTAATATGTACCAATCTAAAATCTTCATATACTACAAACGCTTATCCATTTGTTTAACCATTTTATCTTTCCAAGTTTTAAAATCTCCTGCTAATATATGCTTTCTTGCCTCTCGAACCAACCATAAGTAAAACCCAAGATTATGGATTGTTGCTATTTGTTTTCCTAAAAGTTCGTTTACACTAAATAAATGTTTTAAATATGCTTTACTATAATCGGTATCAACAAATGTAATTGCCATATCATCAATTACCGAAAAATCATCTTCCCATTTCTTGTTTTTGATATTTATGGAACCATGCGCAGTAAATAGCATGCCATTTCTAGCATTACGCGTAGGCATTACACAATCGAACATATCTATTCCTAACGCAATATTTTCGAGAATATTGATTGGTGTTCCTACTCCCATTAAATATCTAGGCTTGTCCTCTGGAAGAATATTACAAACTACATCAGTCATTGCATACATTTCTTCGGCTGGTTCTCCAACAGATAATCCTCCAATTGCATTACCTAATGCATTAGAATTTGCTATATACTCTGCCGATTGTTCTCTTAAATCTTTATATGTACTCCCTTGAACTATAGGAAAAAATGCTTGATTATAACCATATTTTAAAGGTGTTTTTTCTAAATGATTATTGCATCTATCTAGCCATCGATGTGTCATATGCATAGATCGCTTTGCATAATTATAGTCACAAGGATATGGTGTGCATTCGTCAAAAGCCATAATGATATCTGCTCCAATACTCCGCTGAATTTCCATTACGTTTTCTGGTGTAAACGTATGGTAACTTCCATCAATATGAGATTTAAACTTAACCCCTTCTTCTTTAATCTTTCTATTATCAGATAAAGAATATACTTGATAACCACCCGAATCGGTTAAAATATTTCTATCCCAGTTCATGAATTTATGTAATCCACCAGCCTGTTCAAGAATGCTAGTTTGAGGTCTCAAAAACAAATGATAAGTATTACCAAGAATAATATCTGGATTAATCTCATCTTTTAACTCACGCTGATGAACTCCCTTAACAGAAGCTACAGTACCTACCGGCATAAAAATGGGTGTTTCTATAACTCCATGATCTGTAGTAATAATTCCAGCTCTAGCCTTACTTTGAGTATCTTTCCCTTTAAGTTTAAAAAACATATATTATTATTATCAGCCAGCAAAGATAATTAACTAAACTGCAATATATTCTTAAACCTATAATAAAAAAATTGAAGAAATTTATAAACTAGATTCATGTTTTGAATTGAATCCTCTTTTTTATCAGAAATTTTCTGATATAAATCAAATATTTATTTTGTTGAAATTGTTAGCAAGTCAACAAAATCGTTAATAAGTGCCTATAATCTCTTTTTGTTTAGCCTATATAAAACTCTATTTTTGAAACGGAAAAACTAACAAATAAAACATGTCAAATACACAACAATTAGAAGATTTAGTAACCCAAGTACGAAGAGACATTTTGCGCATGGTACACAAAGTAAATTCTGGTCATCCTGGTGGTTCATTAGGCTGTGCAGAATTTTTGGTAGCACTTTATAGTGAAATCATGGAACGCAAAGAAGGATTTAATATGGATGGAATAAATGAAGATTTATTCTTCTTATCTAATGGTCATATTTCACCTGTTTTTTATAGTGTTCTTGCAAGATCTGGGTATTTTCCTGTAGAAGAATTAAATACTTTCAGATTAATTAATACTAGACTTCAAGGACATCCTACTACACATGAAGGCTTACCTGGAGTTAGAATTGCTTCTGGCTCACTTGGTCAAGGCATGTCTGTTGCTATTGGAGCTGCACAAACAAAAAAGCTTAATGATGATAACCATTTAGTTTATAGTCTTCATGGCGATGGCGAATTACAAGAAGGACAAAACTGGGAAGCAATCATGTACGCTGCAGGAAAGAATGTAGATAATATTATAGCAACAATTGATTTAAATGGTCAACAAATTGATGGTGCTACAGACGATGTTTTACCATTGGGAAATGTTAAACAAAAATTTGAGGCTTTTGGTTGGATTGTAGTTGAAATTGAAAAAGGAAATAATATTGATGCAATCTTAAAAGGTATGACAGCCGCAAAATCTAAAACAGGTAAAGGTAAACCAATATGTGTATTACTAAAAACCGTTATGGGAAATGGAGTTGATTTTATGATGCACACTCATGCTTGGCATGGCAAAGCTCCTAACGATGAGCAATTAGCCATTGGATTAACGCAAAATGCAGAAACTTTAGGAGACTATTAATCATCAATTTAGAAAACAAAATGAAAACATATATAAATACAGGAAGTAAAGATACACGCTCTGGTTTTGGAGCTGGATTAACCGAATTAGGCAAAACCAATGAAAATGTAGTTGCACTTTGTGCCGATTTAATTGGTTCTTTAAAAATGGATGATTTTAAAGCCAATCATCCTGAACGCTTTTTTCAAGTAGGAATTGCAGAAGCAAACATGATAGGCATAGCAGCAGGAATGACTATAGGAGGAAAAATACCTTTCACTGGAACATTTGCTAATTTTTCTACTGGACGTGTTTACGATCAAATTCGTCAATGTGTAGCATATTCTCATAAAAATGTAAAAATCTGTGCTTCACATGCTGGATTAACTCTAGGTGAAGATGGTGCAACACATCAAATATTAGAAGATATTGGCTTAATGAAAATGCTTCCTGGTATGACTGTAATTAACACCTGTGACTATAATCAAACTAAGGCTGCAACTATTGCAATTGCGAAACACTATGGCCCAGTTTATCTTCGCTTCGGAAGACCTAAAGTAGCTAATTTTACACCTGAAAATCAAATATTTGAAATTGGAAAAGCCATAAAACTGACTGAAGGAACTGATGTAACTATAGTAGCTACAGGACATTTGGTTTGGGAAGCTCTTGAAGCTGCAAAAATTTTAAGTGAAAAAGGAATTTCGGCTGAAGTCATTAATATCCATACTATAAAACCTCTTGATGAAAAGGCAATTTTAGATTCCGTTTCTAAAACTGGTTGTATTATCACAGCAGAAGAGCATAATTATTTAGGTGGTTTAGGAGAAAGTGTAGCGAGAGTTTTGGCGCAACATAACCCTACTCCTCAAGAGTTTGTTGCTACTAAAGATACTTTTGGCGAATCTGGTACTCCAGCGCAATTAATGGAAAAATATGGATTAAATAGTGAAGCTATTATAAGAGCATCAAAAACTGTTATAAAAAGAAAATAATAATTGTTTGGCAACGTTTTTGATATTATACATCAAATCTTAAAACGAACAATTATGAAAAATTTAAAAAAATCTATTTTATTATTCACATTTGCTATTTCTAGTATTTTTATTTGGGGACAAACAGGACCTTCTTATGGAATAAAAGGAGGTTTAAATTACAACGCTAACGGAAATTACTTTGAGTCTATTGAATCTACAGCAGAAAATCCAGATAGAAATATGGGCTTCCATATTGGTGTTTTCGGGAAACTAGGTAATAGATTATATTTTAGGCCTGAACTGATTTATACTAGAACTAAAAGTGATTATAATAGTAGTGACTTTAAAATGCAAAAAATTGACGCTCCTCTTTTAGTTGGCATAAAAGTTCTTGGTCCTTTGAGTGTGTTTGCAGGTCCATCTTTTCAATATATAATTGATTCTGAGTTTGATGGAATTTCTATAAACAATGTAGAAAATGATATTTCTGCTGGGCTTAATTTTGGTGCTGCTATTAACTTTAAAAAATTCGCTATTGACGTAAGATACGAAAGAGGATTTAGCAATAATGAAGCGCGATTTTTAAATAATAATAATATTGATACTAGCCGTTTAGATACTAGACCAGATCAACTTATTTTAAGTTTGTCTGTTGCTTTATAAAAATCTAGATTAAAAAAAAGCCGCTTAATTAAGCGGCTTTTTTTTAATTATCGTCTTCGTTAGAAACTGTATCATCAGTATCTAAATAATTTGGAATACCATCGCCATCGGTATCATCATTTGTTGGATCGCCATCTCCATCTAAATCATTATCTAAAATTCCATCTCCATTACTATCAACATTTGGGTTTATATCCTCCAAATCTTCTTCTATTGTTAAAGTTCCATCTCCATCATCATCACCATCAGCAAAATCGGGAACAGTATTTTCGTCTGTATCATCATTACTTAAATCTAAATCACCATCAATATCTTCTAAGTAAGAAGGTACTCCATCTAAATCATGATCATTAATATCTGTTTGATATAATTCAAATTTAAAAATTATTGGAGAATAAGCTGGTATATCTGGTTGAATTGCAGAAAAAAAGCCTAAACCTGAAGGTAAAAACATTACTCCTACTCCTGCATTTGTAAAACTTACCGTTCCGTCTCCATTCTCAATATAAGTTTCAGCAACATTAAACTCTGGAAAAACTCTATTCCAACCTGGAACCAAATTAGTTAAATCAAAATCAATCGGATTAACTGAGCTATCAAAAACTATTTCATCCAACGTATTTCCAGAAAAATTTACTCGAACGTCATCAGAAAAATGTGGTTTCATACCATTAATATCACCTTGATTTAATCTCAAAATATAAAATTCGTAATCTACATCTGCAAAAATTGTAGTTTTAGTTTCAATAGCATCTATTAAAAGAGAATGGTCTACTGGTACAGATTCGCCACTCATTAATTTCGTAATTACAAGATCATTAATTGATGGATTTAAATTCCCTTCAAATACACTCGAATTATAATAATGTGTTTCCAAATAACCTAGTAAAGAATCTCTATCTACAATTTGTTGCTCTGTTCTATCTCTTTCTTCTACAATTATTGTGTCTGGTTTGTCATCTTTACTACAGGAAATAAAAACAATTATTATTAATAAAATATAAAAAGAAATTTTTCTAATTTTCATTATTGCTTATTTTTGAGGTCGCAAGATACAATATAAATGTAATTTTGCACAATAACATTAACGTAGTTTTCACAATAAATTATATGCGTATTGATAAGTATTTATGGTGTGCTAGATATTACAAAACTAGAACCATAGCAACTATAGCTTGCAAGAAAGGTCTTGTAAAAGTAAATAATGAAAAAGCAAAACCAAGCAAAGAAATTTTTATTTCAGATAAAATTGAACTAAGAAAAAATCAAATAAATTATACACTTAATGTAAATGGTATTCCTAATAGTAGAGTTAGTGCAAAACTGGTTGATTTATACAGGACAGATACTACCCAAAAAAAACAATTTGAAGCACAAGAATTACTAAAATATTCTAAAGATTATTACAGAAAAAAAGGCGTTGGAAGACCTACAAAAAAAGACAGAAGAGATATTGATGGTTTTAATGATGAAAATGAGTAATTTTATGTTTTAATTTAAACATTATCTAAATGACTGTTACCAATAATGTAATATTAACTCATGATGAAATTGTTCATAAAATAAAACGCATTGCATACCAGATTTATGAAAATAATGCTGAAGAGAAAGAGATAGTCTTAGCTGGAATAGAAACAAATGGTTACACATTAGCAAAAAAATTAAAAACAGTTTTAAAAAAAATATCATCGATAGAACCTATTCTTTGTAAAGTTATTATTGACAAAAAGAATCCAATAAATGATATTAGAACTTCTATTCCAGTTGAAGCATATAAAAACAAATCAGTTATTTTAATCGATGATGTTTTAAATTCTGGTACTACATTAATTTATGGTGTAAAGCATTTTTTGAATGTCCCTTTAGAACAATTTAAAACTGCTGTTTTAGTTAACAGAAATCATAAAAAATATCCTGTTAAAGCCGATTTTAAAGGAATTTCCTTATCAACTTCTTTACAAGAACATGTAAACATAGATTTAGACGGTAAAGTATATAAAGCTATTTTAGAATAAGTTCAAAATTATATCTTCAACAATTTCACTTTCTGATTTTCCTTCAATAGAAACTGTTATGTTAGCTTGACTATAATATTGCGAACGCTCAAACATATGTTTACCAATATACTCAGTCAATAATTCTTCCGATTCTAAGTGAGAAATTAATGGTCTCCTGTTTTTTTCAATTCTAAGTCTTTTTGAAAGTGTTTTAATAGTTGCTTTTAAATAAATTGTTTTAGCATTTGTTTTACCTAGCATAAGATCCATGTTGTCTCCATAACAGGGTGTTCCTCCTCCTAAAGACAAAACAAGCTTGTCATTATTTTGAATAATTTCATTTAAAAGCAAAGATTCTGTTTTTCTAAAATAAATTTCTCCTTTAGATTTAAAAATTTCATTTATAGTATTTCCTTCTTTTTCAACTATATAATCATCCAAATCTACAAACTTATAGCCTAACTTTTTAGATAAAGATTTACCAATAGTAGTTTTTCCAGAAGCCATATAACCTACCAAAAACAATATCATTTTTTTCTATAATTTGATTAATAAAAACAAAAATAAAGTCAGCACAAAAAAACAAAAATTTATCTAAACAAAACATTTGTATTATAAATTAATCGTTTTATATTTGCACCCTCATTATAGAAAAATTAATGACCTGGTAGCTCAGTTGGTAGAGCATCTCCCTTTTAAGGAGAGGGTCCTGGGTTCGAGCCCCAGCCAGGTCACAAAAAGTTAAGCATAGTGCTTAACTTTTTTTATTTTTAATACTTCTAAAATTTGCGCACGTGGCGGAATTGGTAGACGCGCTAGCTTGAGGGGCTAGTATCCGTTTAGGATGTGGAAGTTCGAATCTTCTCGTGCGCACTTTATTAGTATAAATTACTTAATTGTAAATAAGAGCATTTTAAATTCTAATATTTAGAATAAAACGCAAAAAAAATGTTTACGATAATCCTGAAATTTTACCATTATTATCTATACTCATTCCTTCAGACGCTGGCACAGCAGGAAGTCCTGGCATACGCATCATGTTTCCTAAAATCGGAATTAGAAATCCAGCTCCGGCTGCGAATTCAAATTCACGAACGGTAACTCTAAATCCTTCTGGACGTGCTAATAATTTATCATTATCGGAAAAAGATTTTTGAGTTTTTGCCATACAAATAGGCAACCTACTTAACCCTAAATCTTCTATTCTTTTCAAATCTCTTATTGCAATTTTAGAATAATCTACACCATCGGCTCCATAAATTTCTTTTGCAATGGTTTCAATTTTTTCTTTTACAGTAGCATTCCAATTGTATAATTGTTTAAAACTATTTTTACCCATTTCAATTTCATTTACAACCGCTTCAGCTAATTCAGTCATCCCATCACCTCCACTAGCAAATCCATCTGCAACAACTGCTTGCACATTTAAAGCTGAGCAACGCTCTTTAATTAATTGTATTTCTGCTTCACTATCTGTTGGAAAAACATTAATTGCTACAACGGGATTCAATCCAAATTTTTGCATGTTCTCAATATGCTTATCTAAATTAGATAATCCTTTTTCTACACGTTCAACATTTACATCATTATACTCATTTTTTGCAGCTCCTCCATGATGGCGAAGTGCTCTAATTGTTGCAACAAGCACTACAACTTCAGGTTTTAATCCTGCTGAAACACATTTAATATCAAGAAATTTTTCTGCTCCTAAATCTGCCCCAAAACCTGCTTCTGTCACCACATAATTAGACAAAGTTAATCCCATTTTAGTAGCTATAATAGTGTTTGTTCCTTGTGCAATATTTGCAAAAGGTCCTCCATGAATAATAGCTGGATTACCTTCGAGAGTTTGTACTAAATTTGGATTAATTGCATCTTTAAGCAAAATAGCCATCGCATTTTCGGCCTTTAAGTCTCTTGCATATATTGGTTTTCTATCAAATGTTTGGCCTACATAAATATTTCCTAATCTTTGCTTTAAATCACTAAAATCTTTAGCCATACAAAGAATTGCCATAACTTCGGAAGCTGGCGTTATATTAAATCCATCCTGACGAGGAATCCCATTAACTGTTCCTCCAAGACCAATAGTAATATCTCTTAATGAACGGTCGTTCATATCCATAACACGCTTCCATGCTATTGTTCTTGGATCAATTCCTAAGTTTCTAGTTCTAGATTGAATATTGTTATCAATAAGTGCTGAAAGCAAATTATTAGCTTTCTCAATAGCAGAAAAATCTCCCGTAAAATGAAGGTTAATATCTTCCATAGGAACAACTTGAGAATACCCTCCTCCTGCTGCACCACCTTTAATACCAAAAACAGGACCTAATGATGGTTCTCGTAATACTACTGTAGTTTTTTTACCTATTCTATTTAACCCTTCAGTTAGACCAATAGAAACAGTCGTTTTGCCTTCACCAGCTGGAGTTGGTGTAAGCGCTGTTACTAATATTAAGTTGTTTTTTGAAACTTTATCTTCATCAATTAAACGAATTGGAAGTTTTGCTTTGTACTTGCCATACATTTCCAAATCTTCTTCATGAATATTTAATTTTGTAGCAATATCTCTAATATGCTCCATGGTATTACTTTGGGCTATTTCTATATCTGTCATAAATCAATTTTCTATTGAAAAAATTTTACTTTTTGAGGTTACGAAGTTAATAAATTAAGTTAGATAAGCAGTTTTTAGAATTATTCTGCTAATAGTTGATCAATTATTGCTCTAACTTTATTACTATTCCAATTTGAAGCACCTGTTTTATCTATAACAATAAATCCATTTTTATCAATTAAGAATGTTCTTGGAATTGACCTTACATTAAAATACTTTGGATATTCAGATTTTGGTTTGTAAACATTAAAGTTATATTTGTTTTTTATTACAAACTTTGAAATTTTCTCTTCATCTTCATTAGACACAAAGAGAAATACTATTTTATCTTTATAGTCATTATGCAATTTTTCTAAACTTGGCATTTCAGCTATACAAGGTGGACACCATGTTGCCCAAAAATTTATTAAAACCGCTTTGCCTTGCGTAGAAGCATAATTAAACTTGTTTCCTTTAATATCTTCTAATTGCCAGTTATATGAATCTAAAACAGTTCTGTCTTCAGAATCAATTACCGAAGGTCCAAATAAAGATAACCCTTTATGTAGTATTACCTGAATTGGTTGACGTGTTTGCGGAATTATAAGTAGGGCAATAACAGCTAAAAATATGAGGTTATTTCTTTGCGATTTTGAAATTTTCATATAAAAAATTTAGGATATTTCTTATGTCGAAATTACTTGTAAAATCTAACACTTAAACCGACTTTACAACTTCTAATATACAAAAACTCCTACTTGCATTAGGAGTTTTATAATAACTAACTATCACTAATAATAATTAAGCATTTTGCTTCTTAATTAAATTTAATGCAGAACCTTCATTATACCATTCTATTTGTGATTGATTATATGTATGATTAACCATAATAACATCTTTACTACCATTAGCATGAACAAATTCAATAGCTAACTGTTTTCCTGGAGCAAATTCATTTAAATCTAAAAAGTTGATGGTGTCATCTTCAAGAATCAAATCGTAATCTGTTTCATTTGCAAATGTTAAACCTAACATTCCTTGTTTTTTAAGGTTGGTTTCGTGTATTCTTGCAAACGATTTTACAATAACAGCAGCAACACCTAAATGACGAGGCTCCATAGCTGCATGTTCACGTGATGAACCTTCTCCATAATTATGATCTCCAACAACAATAGTTTTAATACCTGCAGCTTTATATGTTCTAGCTACATCTGGAACACCTCCAAATTCTCCTGTCAATTGATTTTTAACAAAATTTGTCTTTTTACCAAAAGCATTAACAGCTCCAATTAAACAATTGTTAGAAATATTATCTAGATGCCCTCTAAAACGCAACCAAGGTCCAGCCATAGAAATATGGTCTGTGGTACATTTACCAAAAGCTTTTATTAATAATTTAGCCCCTTTAATTTCGTTACCAATGGGTTCAAAAGGCGTTAACAATTGTAAGCGTTCTGAAGTTGGACTCACAGAAATTGTAATAGCACTTCCATCTTTAACTGGTTCTATATAGCCATTATCTTTAACATCAAATCCTAAAGGAGGTAATTCTAATCCTTTTGGAGCATCTAATTTAACATGTTCTCCATCTTCATTTAATAATGTATCAAGCATTGGATCAAAGTCTAATCGACCAGAAATTGAAATTGCTGCAACCATTTCAGGAGAACCAACAAAAGCATGAGTATTAGGGTTACCATCTGCTCGTTTAGAAAAATTTCTATTAAACGAATGCACAATCGTATTTTTTTCTTCGTCTTTTAAATCACTTCTATCCCATTGTCCTATGCATGGACCACAAGCATTAGTAAAAATAGTAGCATCCAAATCTTCGAAAATTTGAAGGATGCCATCACGTTCTGCTGTATATCTAACTTGTTCTGATCCTGGATTAATTCCAAAATCTGATTTAGAAACTATTTTTTTATCAACTGCTTGTTTTGCTATGGATGCAGCACGAGATAAATCCTCATAAGATGAATTGGTACATGAACCTATAAGTCCCCAATCTACTTTAATTGGCCAACCGTTTTCTTTTGCTTTTGCACCAAGTTGTCCAACAGGAGTTGCTAAATCTGGTGTAAAAGGTCCATTTAAGTAAGGACGTAAAGTATCTAAATCTATTTCAATCACTTGGTCGAAATAAGCTTCAGGATTAGCATAAACCTCATCATCTCCTGTTAAATAGCCTTTTATTTTATCAGCTTCATCTGCAACATTACTTCTGTCAGTTGCACGTAGATAACGTTCCATTGCTTCATCATATCCAAAAGTTGAAGTTGTTGCTCCAATTTCGGCTCCCATATTACAAATGGTTCCTTTTCCTGTACAAGATAAATTTTTAGCACCTTCACCAAAATATTCAACTATAGCACCTGTTCCTCCTTTTACTGTAAGAATTCCTGCTACTTTAAGAATCACATCTTTTGCTGATGTCCAACCATTAAGTTTTCCTGTTAATTTAACACCTATTAGTTTTGGGAATTTTAATTCCCAAGCCATTCCTGCCATGACATCTACTGCATCTGCTCCTCCTACTCCAATAGCAACCATTCCTAAACCACCTGCGTTTACGGTATGCGAATCTGTTCCTATCATCATTCCTCCAGGAAATGCATAATTTTCTAATACAACTTGATGAATTATACCAGCACCTGGTTTCCAGAAACCAATTCCGTATTTATTAGATACTGACCCAAGAAAATCAAAGACTTCACTACTTACATCATTAGCGCGCTTTAAATCTAATGCCGCACCTTGCTTCGCTTGAATTAAATGATCACAATGAACTGTAGTAGGAACTGCAACTTTACTCTTTCCTGCCTGCATAAATTGCAACAGAGCCATTTGAGCAGTAGCATCCTGACATGCAATTCTATCTGGAGCAAAATCTACATAATCTTTACCTCTAATAAATGCTTTATTTGGATTTCCATCCCAGAGATGAGAATATAAAATCTTTTCAGAAAGCGTAAGTGGTTTACCAACAATTTCACGTGCTTTATCAACACGTTCAGACATTTGGTTATACACATTTTTTATCATTTCAATATCGAATGCCATATGCTAAAATTTTAATTTTAAAAGTCCAGTAAAAATACGAAAAATATAAGTTATTTTGAAGATATGTAATAGATTAGAAGTAATAATAAATATTCTCCAATAAAAGAATTAAAACAATAGCCTTTATTGAATTATTCTTAATTAAATATTAAAAAAATAATAAGTTGGCAATTATATATTGTAGAACTTTTCTTTTATAAATTTTGAATCTCTTAAATCTGTCATTGGTTTTTCAAAATAATGATATAGTAAAAAAGAAATGTAAAAAGATAATAACCAGTAAGATAAAAGTATCATTAGTTTGATATAAATTGAAACACTTTCTATATCGATAAAATATCTAATTGTCAATAATATTAAAGAATAATTAATAAGGTAAATACCATAAGACAATATGCTTGTATAGGTTACTTGCCGCTTTAAAAACTTTCCCTTTTTCCAATCTGAAAACACTGGGAAAAACAATAATAAACTAATAGAAATAATAGGTAAGTAATAAATATTATAAAATAATGGAAAGTCTGATGGCTTAGCATTATAAACGAAAATAAATAAATGTGTTACAATAAATATTAATGCTCCTAAACTAAAAAAAATGGTTTTATAGTACTTCCAAATAGATGAATAATTTAATGCAACATAAGCTCCAATAAACCCATAATAAATACTGTCTATTCTATAAATAACTACTTTTCTTATGTTTTGGCTCCAAGTTTCAAAAGTATCTAGATTATGATTATTATGATATTGAATTCTAAAATATGTAATTGCAAAAATTATAATAAACACCATAACCAAATAAAGTTTATCCTTTGGACTTTTCTTCCATAAAAACAAAAGAATATATAGTATTAAAGGTCCAATAATGTAAGCATATTCTTCTATTGAAAGACTCCAAGCTTCAGTGAAAAAATCTGGGTGTGGACTAGCAAAATTCTGAAGAAAAACTATAAAATATCCTATATCATTAATAACAACATTATATAAAACATAATATAGTAGGATATTTAAAATTAAAATTAGAAAATAGTTTGGTAACGTTCTAAACCATCTTCGAATCCAAAAATATGTAAAGTCTTTAAATGTTGTTTTTCCTTTTCTTATTTGTTTTAAAAGTAAGCCTCCAATTAAATAACCGCTTAATACAAAAAATAAGTCAACTCCTATGGTTCCGAAAAATCGGATAGCAGTAAGATAAACATTATTTTTTTCTGGAAATAATAAGAGTGTGGAATGAGATATTAAAACTAATAAAATTGCAATTGTCCTAATGACATCTAATCCAAAAATTCTATATTGATAGTTAATATACACTGAATTGGCTCAATGTACAATTTTTAAAATAAACTTTTAATAATCTGTCTTTCGGTGATACCTTCAGCTTCAGCTTTATAGTTTTTAATAATTCTATGTCGGAGAATACTATGCGCTACAGCTTGTACATTTTCAATATCTGGAGAAAATTTGCCATGTATAGCAGCGTGTGTTTTGGCAGCTAGAATTAAATTTTGTGATGCTCTTGGTCCTGCTCCCCAATCTATATATTGTTTTACTAAATCGTTAGCTGTATCACTTTCTGGCCTAGTTTTACTAACCATATTTACAGCATACTCAACAACATTATCTGCTACAGGAATTCTGCGAATTACATGTTGAAAGTCAATAATCTCTTGTGCTGAGAATAGTGGGTTTACAGTCACTTCATTATCTGAAGTAGTGGCTTTTACAACCTCAACTTCTTCAGTAAATGTTGGGTAATCTAAATTAATAGCAAACATAAAACGATCTAATTGTGCTTCTGGCAAAGGATAGGTTCCCTCCTGCTCAATTGGATTTTGTGTTGCTAAAACAAAATAAGGTAAATCCAATTTATAATGGTGTCCTGCAACAGTTATTGCTCGTTCTTGCATAGCTTCTAATAAAGCTGCCTGCGTTTTTGGTGGTGTCCTATTTATCTCATCGGCAAGAATAATATTAGCAAATATTGGTCCTTTTATAAATTTAAAGTGTCTGTCTTCATCTAAAATTTCACTACCTAGAATATCGCTTGGCATTAAATCTGGTGTAAATTGAATACGTTTAAAATCTAAACCTAATGCCTGTGCAACAGTATTAACCATCAGTGTTTTTGCTAAACCTGGCACACCAATTAAAAGCGAATGTCCGCCTGAAAAAATAGAAATCAATATTTGGTTTACTACCTCATCCTGACCAATAATTACTTTAGCAATTTCGTTTTTTAAGGATTTATATTTTAAAACCAGTTTTTCTACAGCAGCAACATCAGACATAAATTTACTGTTTTTCGCTTTTAAGCCAATTACTATTAAATTCACATTCACGATATTCACCGTTTAATTTAATAAAGGTGTCCATAATTTTTTCTTTCTGCCATTTCTCGATTGCTTTTAACTGTTTTTCTCGTAATGCTAATTCTTTTATTTTAATATAATCTTTTGCAAAATTAGCTTCATGTTCATCGGTTCTATTTGTAACAGTCAATATTTTAAACTTCTCTTCATTTATACGATCGGCATCCTTTAGCACAGGACTTACTTCTGTATCTTTTAAATTTTGAATTTGCGAATATAATTCGGGATCCATTTTTGTTAATGGGAATATGTAATCTTGGGTTTCGGGGTTAATTAATAAACCACCATCGTATTTTGTTTCCTTTTCATCACTAACTTCTTTAGCTGCATCGGCAAACGAAATTTCTCCATCAACAATTCGTTTTCTAGTTAATTCTAGTTTTTCTCTAGCTTCATTTATAGCTTGCTGAGTTACTTTTGGTCTTAATAAAATATGACGCACATCGTATTCTTGGCCTCTAATTTTTTCTAATAAAATAATATGATATCCAAAATCGGTTTCAAAAGGATCGGAAATTTCACCTTCTTGCAATCCAAAAGCTACAGACCTAAACTCTTTTACCATTTGTGGGCGTTTTCGGTTTAAAGTATATTTTCCACCATTCTTTCTTGATGGCACATCATCAGTATATAATACTGCTTTTGTTGTAAAACTAGATCCATTCTCAATAACATCTGCCTTGAATTCTTTAAGCCTATTTATTACTTTTTGTTTTTCTTCTTCTGTAGTTTTAGGTATTACCACGATTTGAGCCACTTTAAGTTCGGTACCAAATAATGGTCGTTCATCTTCTGGAATGTTATTAAAAAATTGTCTTACTTCTTCTGGAGTAACTTCTAATTCTTCTATAATGCTTTGCTGCATTAAACTTGACATTTTCCCGTTCTTATTAAGCTCAAACATTTCATCTCTTAGCTCTTGCTCTGTCTCTTTATTATAATATGCAATTAATTTTTCCATAGAGCCAATTTGTTGTGCAAAAGCATTTATTTGCTGATCTACATTAGATCTAATTTCAACATCATTAACTTCTAAACTATCCTGAATGGCATGATGCATATAGAGTTTGTCTTCTAATAATTTACCAAATAATTGACATCTTGTAATATCTTTTGTTGAAACACCACTTTGTTCTAATTGAAGGAATTGTTTATCGATATCGGAATCTAAAACCACAAAATCCCCTACAACTGCAGCTACACCATCTATTTTCATTCGTTGTGTAGAATCTATTGCTACTTTAACAACTTCTACTACTTCTTTTTCGTCTTCAATAATTTCCTGAGCTATTGTTACAAATGGTAACAACATCAAAACACTTAATAATGGATACTTCACTTTAGTTAAAAATTTCAAATTGTTTATTTTTTATGGCATCCTTTGTGATGTCCTTTTCTAATTGCTTAATAAATTCCAACTTACGTTTATTAATAACGATTTGTTTTATAGTTGGTATTACATATTCTATTGGTGCTATATCATTTCGGTGTAACACCTCATTAATTTGCATCAAATATAATCCTAATGAATCTTTGAGTTGTACAAAATTAGATTTTTTTAACAGTTCTTTTTTGTTATTAGAATTAATTACAGGAATTTTTGCAATTGCCTGATCTAATCTAATCCAAATAGAATCATTAAGGGAATATGATTTAAACTGAATTGCTATTGAATCTAAAATAACTTTATCTTCTTTATCAAATCTTTTAAATCGCTCTTCTATATCTTTTAGATTAATACTATTATCACTTACATTAATGTATCTAAATTTTAAAAGCTCTTCATTTAATTTAAACGTTTCAATATTTCTATTGTACACTTCAAGAGCTTCATCATTTAATACAACCGTATCAATACTACGCTTTACTAATGCTTCTAAATAAGCTTTAATAAAAAGATCATTTTTGTATTGCTTTACTAAGCCATTAAACTCAATTTGTTTTTCTTCAGACAGGTTTATTTGTGCTCCATTGATAAGTAATTTTTGAGTTGCCCATTGATTTATAAAATTGGTAACTCTTTGAATACTATCTTCTTTTGATGTACTTTCAGTAATGAGATTTTTGATGTCATCATGATATAAATATTCATCATTAACTCTTGCAATAGGGTTTTCGTTCTCAATTTTTTTAAAAAAATCGCACGAAGAAAAGATTATGAAAATCAATATAATTATAAAATATTTACCTCTCACTGATTTTCTATTAAAGTTTTAACTTTTGTTAAAACGTCTTGATTAACATTAACTTTATACGTATTTCCCAATTTATTTAACCAGTTTGATTCAACTTCATTCTGAAAATCATTTATCACTCTCCCTTTTGCTTCATCTAGAGCTTTTTCAGTTTTTGACAAAATCTGTTTCACATTAATAACATGATATGCATTGTTATAAAAATAGACATTGGAAATTCCAACTTTAAAATTGAAGTCTTTAGGTAGTGCTTGATGTTGAGCATTCATAATATCACTGGTGAAAATTACGTTTTGCGAATCGTTTTGGTTTAATATAGTTTTTATTTCTTCTTGGCTTTTACCATTTTTAAGCATCCTTCTTACACTCTTAATATTTTCCTCTTTTGCTGAAGTAGCTACAACTGCATCAATACGTTCTTTCCAAAAATAATTAGCTCTATTTTTATTAAAAAAAGCTTGAAGTCCAAGAGTATCGAGTTTTGCAGCATTCCATATTTTAGCTTCCATTAAATCAAACAGCAATAATCCTTCTCTATATTCTCCTAAAATTTCTCCAAATTCTAGATTTTCATATTCTAAATTATCTTCATGATACGCCAATAATTTAGTATTTAAAAACTCTTTATACTGCTCATTTATAAGTTCACTTACAGGTTGTTCTTGAAGCTTTCTTTTTTGAGAGTTTAGTAAAAAGTTTGCAAAATCCTTATAGGTTAATTGCATATTCTCAATTTTAAGAAATGATTTGTCGTTTTCTAAATTAGAAGGAATAGTCCAACTTCTATTAAAAAATGATTCATTAATAATTGATTCGAAATAAGTTAACTCTGGATTTGTTTTCTGAATACTATATTTCTTTTTTAATGTATCAAGCAATGCCGAATTAATTAATTTTGAACGCGAATCACGTCTTACTTTAGACTCAAGTTCTGCTTTAGAATCGTTAAAAGAAGGTGTAGGTTTTTTGTCAAGCAATTTTACAATATGCCATCCATATTCGGTTTTAAACGGTTTAGATATATCGTTAATACTTATTAAACTAAAAGCTACCTCTTCAAACTCACTTGAGCTTAATTGTCCGCCTTTAAAAGACTTTAATTTACCTCCATTTTTTGACGAATTTTTATCATCTGAAAATTGCTTAGCCAAAGATTCAAAATTTTCGCCTTGCTCTATAAGTTTATATATTTCTTGAATTCTAACTTCTGGTTTTATTAAAGAATCCTTCTGAACATTAGAAACCATAATATGAGCAGCAGTAACTTCTCCTCTAGATTTACGCTTGTCAAATACTTTAATTACATGATAGCCAAAAGAAGTTCTAAAAGGCTGAGACACTTCTCCAACTGGTGTATTAAATGCTACATTTTCAAAATCGTAAACCATTTTAAACCCAGAAAAATATCCTAAATCTTCGGCAAAAATAGTTTTCCCATTATGAACTTCCTTTTTAATACTATCAAAACCTTCGTTTATTAAACGCTCTCTTAATTTTAAAATTGAAGAGTATGCAGCTACAGTATCTTTTTCATGCTCTGCAATTCTTACCAAAATATGACTCGCTTTTATATCGTAAAAAATTCTTTGATATGCTTCTTTAACTAATTCATCTGTAACCTTGTGGTCGGTTAGATAATTTTTTGCTAATTGTTTTTTATAACTTTCAAATTCCTTAATGTATTGAGGCTTCTTGTCAAATTCTAAAGCCCTAGCTTCAATAAGTTTGAGTTTGTAATTTATAAATAATTTAAGGTATTCATCAACATCTTTTTGAGATTCATCTTTAACTAAATCTAAGTTTTTATTATACACTCTAATAAATTCTGAAGCCAATACAGGTGTGTTTTCAACAGTAAATAATATGTCATCCTTGTTTATTTGCGCACTTATATTAAATACAAAAAACAATAAAAAACAAGAAGTTAGAATGTTCGTTTTCATATGTCTATAATTATTTTTTTAACGAGAGCAAAAGTACTAATATTAACCTATAATACAAGTTGTTTTACTAAACGATTATAAAGTTAAATTAGTGTTGCAAATTATTACTAAAAAATAATTATAGCTTAGTATTAAAAAAATAAAACTTTCCGAAATTTTATTTTTTAATCAATTTTTTAACCATGTCTCCTTTATCAGAATATATTCTAACTAGATACACACCCTTTGATAAATCATTAGTTTTTATAGCTTGAAAACTCGAATTTATTTCTTTAACTTTTTTTCCTAACATGGAATAAATCTCAACTTTTATAAGTGTTCCCTTTTTAGATTCAATAGATAAAGCATCTAAAACTGGATTAGGATAAAAAATAATAGATTGTGCTAATAACTTATCATCTAAACTTAAAGCAGTACAATCTTCAGAGAATGTTACAATTCCATCAATTTTCCAGTTAGTGTATGGTGCTGAATCAGCATTTGCAGCTGCAGCATCATCAACATCAATACAGTTTAACGACGAATTATTTAGAGCATCAAAGCTTGTAATTAATACATTTTGTCCATTTTTTACATTTAAAGAGGTTAATTGATTTGAAGCACATCTTAAATAGGTTAAAGATGTATTTTTAGTTAAATCTAAGCTTGTAATATGGTTTGAAAAACATTTAACCGTTTTAATAATTGGGTTTTGACTTACATCTAGGCTTGTAAGTTGATTTAAATCACAATTAATAAAATCTAAATTGGGTGAACCACTAATATCTATACTATTTATATTATTTTCAGAACAT
>Ga0209013_10000497_pt1 | contig 35087 bp, 46 predicted proteins | sample Cruoilmetagenom2_FD_187291 | JGI IMG/M metagenome (GOLD analysis project Ga0209013, IMG submission 187291) | Oil polluted marine microbial communities from Coal Oil Point, Santa Barbara, California, USA - Sample 2 (SPAdes) (version 2) | ecosystem: Environmental > Aquatic > Marine > Oil seeps ...
AAACAATGATCTTTTTTTTTCTTTAACAGATGTTGCAAAAGAATTGGATGTTAGATTAAATGGTGAAAAAGCAACAAATCAAAAGATCACAAAAAAACAGCTTGAAATCATCCTTGATTTAAAAACAAATATTTTGAACATTAATAATAAAGACGAATGGACAGCCTTAATAAAAAGCATGAAAAATGACGGAGTAGAAAAAGCAAACGATATGACATCAGAACAAGGGGATGAACTTATCACATATTTAAAAGCTATTGCTGCGACCCCTACACACGCCCGCACAATTTACTACCTTTGATTTTAATACACGGTTTAAAAAAAGTTGATTATGCGGGCATACAAAAATTAGGTTATCCTGGATCATGGGCAATAAGTTATGGCGAAATCCAAGATGTTAAACAATTTTTTACAGAAAAAGGAGTATAAATTATGATAGAAGTAATTTTACATTGGGACGATGAATCGATAACAACAGATGAAACAATCTCAGAAACAGACTTAGAAACCGCAGAATCAATAGGCAAAGTCCCGGTTGGGAAATATTTTTGTGAATGTGTATCTTCTACACCAAAGCAAAAAAACTTTGCAAATTATAGTTGTATTAGCGCTAATTTACGATGGGAAATTCAAAAAATCCTCGAAATTGACGGTAAGGACGTCAAAGATGATGCCGGGAAAATGTATCTTGGCAGGTTTATTTTTGACGATGTCGCCTTGTACGCTCTAGGCGAAAAAGACGGAATGAAAAAACGAAGGATAATGATTATCAAACGGCTTGGGCTACTTGCCAAAAACGAAACAACAATAACAAAAGATTTATGGGCACATAAAATCATCGGGAAAAAAGCGATAATTGATTACATTGACGAAACTTATACAGACAAATCAGGCGTTGAAAAAACATTTAGGAAAGTCAGTTTTTGGGGGTATGAGTCAGCAACAGGTACCGAAGACACAGGATTAATTCCAGATATTAATGATATATAATGATTTCCATAAAATCAAGAATTTTTGGAGCATAGATATAGCTTCGAAAATTTTTGATTTTTAGAAACGCAGGAGAAAAAAAATGGTTAAGATATCAGGCAGATTAAAAAGGATACTTTGGCAATCATTAGATACAGACTTTGTAATTGTTTGCTTTTCCTCAATAAATCAAGATTTTGAATTTATTGCTACTGGTGATTTTATCAACCCAATTAATGGATTAATATATAATCTAAGCGGACAATGGACTATTCATCCTGCGTATAATAAACAGTTAAAAATTGAATCTTGTTGTTTGGAACCATAAATAATGACTAAATTTTATTCTTAAAACATTTGATTTATAGAAAAAGTATGACTAAAAAACAAGATTTTGTTATTATAATAGATAGCAGAGAGCAACGGCCATATACCTTTAGGAGTATCGGACCTGATTTTCCACAAACAAAAACCTCTGGGCTCAAAACTGGTGATTATAGCCTTATTGGTTTCGAAAATGAAATTTGCATAGAAAGAAAAACACTTGCAGATCTATTTGGCAGCATGGGATCAGGTAGAAAACGCTTTGAAAAAGAAATAATGCGAATGTCTAAGATGAGTTATGCCGGGTTGGTTTTAGAGTCCCCACTAACAAATATTTTTATAAATCCACCGCCACGATCAAAAATGAATCCTAGGGCTGTTTTTCGTTCTCTTATTAGTTGGTCAATCAAATATAATATAGCAGTCTGGCCAGCGTGGAATCGTGAGGCAGGGGAAAAAATCACCTATTTATTGCTTAAAAACTTTTTTATAGGGAAAAGAGGGTAAATATGGTTTTTGACGAAATAAAGTCGGAAATATTAGCAAAGTTAGACCTTAAAACAGAGTTTGAAGCATTGGGAATAAAATTGATTGGTGAGCCGTCCGCATCAGGCTGGATAAAATGCAAGTCACCATTTAACGGAGACAACAACCCATCTTGTGGTGTTTGTGTAGATCCATCAAGCAAGGAAACGGGGTATCTCAAAATATTTAATGGATCGGGGCCACGGTCAGCAATCAATTTTTTTGATTTGGCAAAAGAGTTATCACCAGTTTGTGCAGGTAAAAATTTCGTTGATATTTTAAAGTTTTATGCCGATCAATCCAATGTTTCATTTGACAACCAAAAAAAAAATAAAAACATTCCTTTCCACAAAAAAATCATCAAAACTTATGATTATATTGACCTTGCCGGGGACCTTAAATACCAAGTTTGCAGGCTTGAGCCTAAAAGATTCTGCCAGCGCCGGCCTGATCCAAAAAAACCAGGTGTTTTTATTTGGGACATGCAAGGTGTCACGCCTATACCATACAAGCTTAATAATATTGTAGACAATAAGACGATTTATTGTGTTGAGGGCGAAAAAGACGCGGACAACCTAACGGCGCTAGGTTTGCCTGCTTTTACATTGTTAGGTGGAGCCGGAAAATTTCAAAAAGAGATTTTGCTATATTTTAGAAAAAAAAATATTGTTTTATTGCCTGACAATGACGACGCCGGAAAATCTCATATGGCCCGACTTGCCAACGAATTCTACAAGGTCGCTGGATCAATAAAAATTATTAATCTTCCAGGACTTAACCCAAAAAATGACATTAGCGATTGGATTGAGGGCGGAGGAACCAAAGAAGAGCTTTTGACCTTGTGCGAAAATGCAGATTTTTTTATACCTGATGAAGACCCAATACTGAAATTAAATCATCGCCATGCAATTGTAAGAATAGGAAATAAATATAAAATTTTAGAGGAAAGTTACAACGAGACAAATGAATTAGATATTAATTTCTTGTCCGAGCGTAGCTTTAAACTACGTTATTCCGGGCATACGATACAAAATCCGTTTGCTGGTCAAAAAAATCAACCTTTGACAATAAAGCTCGCTAACGCATGGTTAAACGATATTAGACATAAAACTTATGAAAAGGTCATATTTTCGCCTAATAATAAAAACAAAAAATTTTATAATTTGTATAAAGGACTATCCTTTGAACCCATAGAAGGAAACTGGGATTTATTCAAAGGCCATATCTTTGAGAATATTTGTTCAAAAAATTTAGATTATTTTAACTGGCTTTTGGCATGGATGGCCAGGTTAGTGCAAGAGCCAGGAGGGGACAAGCCGGGGACATCGATTGTTTTGAGAGGCAAGCGTGGAACCGGAAAAGGTGTTTTTGTAGATACTTTTGGACAACTTTTTGGTCCTTATTATTCAGTGATTGCACACAGTAAGCAAGCAACAGGCCATTTTAACGCACATTTAAAACACTGTATCTTGTTATATTTAGACGAGGCCTGGTTCGCGGGTGATAAAAGCGCCGAGGGTGTTTTAAAAAATCTAATAACATCAAAAAAGCACGCTATCGAATTAAAAGGCGTAGATATTGATATGCAAGATAATTTTGTCAATTGTATTATATCATCAAATTCAAATTGGGTGGTGCCTGCTGGGATTCAGGAACGGCGCTTTTTTGTATTGGATGTTGCGGAAAATTATATACAAAACAACAAATATTTTGGAGCAATAATAAACCAAATGTATAAAAAAGGAGGCCTTTCCGCTATGTTGTTTGATTTGTTAAAAATAGATTTCTCTTCCCAAAATCTTAGGCAAGCGCCGAAGACTGATGGATTATTAGATCAATTACTCCATAACTTTTCACCTTTTCTAAATTTTTGGATGGGAAAATTATCATTAGATGATGATATAGGCGACTCAGACACAGGCATTGGAGAAAATAATATCATATCAAAAACGAGACTCTATGAGCAATATAAAAATTTTTGTGTTGGGTCTCATGCAAAATATATAGATTCGTTTGCTATTTTTGGAAAAAATCTTGCTAAATGTTGCAAATTTTCAACAATGCAAAAGACAGCATCTGATGGTCAAAGGCGATATAGATGTTATATATTCCCAAAAAAAGACCAGTGTAGAAAACAATTTGTTGAATATATCGGACAAGACATCAATTGGGACTCAGCAGACATACCAGAAACAAAAAATAACAATAGCTGGGTTAAAAGCTGACCAAAAATCAAGTGTTTATATCAAATAGGTACTAAAATATGTTTTCATTTAGTGCCTATTTTTTTATCTATAAACTAAACACACGTAAGCATGTGTATTGCACACCCTTATACACACCCTAATTATTATATAAGTATATGATATTATTACTACTACACAGGGTACACAGGTAAAATCATAAAAATACAAAAACATGAAAAAGCTATTTACCATATTAGCTGTACAAGAAGTTGTACAGGTTTTTTGAAAAGTAGCTTTATCGTGCAGCGAGTTAAAAGGGGCCTTTTGGGTGTGTTGCCTGTGTATGTTAACAATATCAGGCACTTACAAAATATTTGCCTGTGCACTACCCTGTGCACAAAAAGAAAATAGGGTGTGCACAAACCTAATATATATAATAATATTAAATAGTTACATCATGTTTTACGCATTTGGTCAAAAAAGTGCTTACCCTGTGTATGCAAAATATATATAATAATATCAGGTGTATATGTATTCTTTTAATTAGATTTGAAGGCCTGAATAAAGAATTATGTATATACAATTTGTATGATTTGTATGATTAATATAATCTCTATGGCCGATATAAGATGTGTGTTTATGTGTGTTTGTGTGCGTTGATCTGGTTTACACAATCGTATAATCGTATAATTTGTATATACAAGCCGTACAAGACATACGGTATGTACAAGATGTACAATATGTACAAGTTGTACTGTACAATCAAGCTGTACAATGTATACAAAGATAAACACAGATAGCGATTGACAATTATTTTTGTGTTTATTATTATGATAGACAAACACAAAAACATAAAATTTATTTTTGAGAGAGAGAAAAAAAAATGGCTAAAAAGTTAGATTTAACCGGGCAGATATTTGGACAGTTAACGGCTATCAAACAAGCAACGAATAAAGGCAGATACACCAGGTGGCAGTGTCAATGCAAATGTGGCAAGATAGAAAATTTTTTGACATCTGAATTATGCAGCGGTAAAAAAATCCATTGTAGTGATTTAAAGGCACATCCAAGGACTGAGCTTGACCGATATATGGAGCTACATGATAAAATTATTAAAAAGCCTATTATTTTTAAAATCAACAAATGGAAAGATAATATTGAGCTTGTACAACAGATTGGCGCAAAATTTACTTCAGCCTTGATCCGGAAATTTGGGATTGACCGGAATCAATGGGTCGCTTATGCCTTACAAGACAAAAAAATTAGTAAATTTGGGATGCAGTTAAGATATGAGGCCATAGGAGAGCATGGAGAGTACAAGTTTTTTTACCAAGGTGAAGAAGCTATAATGCTTAATGGGCATTAATACACAAGGATTGTAAGAATGGAAATAGGCGTTGAAAATATTAAAAAACATAAAAACTGCTATTACTCAACAGACAATGGTATATTATTTTGTGGGGATTGTTTGGAAGTTATGCAGACAATTGGTTTTGTTGACATCTTGTTGACTGATCCACCATACGGGATAGGCATGGATAAAGGTTTTAAAACCCCTGGAAAATTTGAGGGATCAAATGTACGAATTAAATGCAGACAATATAATGATAATTGGGATGCAGAAAGGCCGTCAAAAGAAATTTTTGATAATATGTTAAAAATTGCTAAATTATGTTTGATATTTGGTGGAAATTTTTTTGCCGATATATTGCCATTAGGTACACACTGGATCGTATGGGATAAAAAAACTACTATGCCAACATTTGGCGATGCTGAACTTATTTGGACAAACAGCAAACGTAAATCAATAAAAATTTTTGTGTATGAATATAATGGTTTATTCGGAAAAGAAAAAGAAAGATTTCATCCAACACAAAAACCGGTCGTCTTGATTATGAGACTTTTGGATCGATACTCTAAACTTGGCGATCTTGTTTTAGATTGTTTTTTAGGCTCAGGAACTACGGCAATCGCCTGTGAAAGATTGGGGCGCAAATGGATCGGGATTGAAAAAGACGAGAAATACTGCGAGATAGCAGCAAAAAGGCTTGAAACTGAAACATCCCAATTAAAATTATTAAGGATTGATTAAATGATTTTACAAAAAACCCCCTTAATAATCATAATATTAAAGGGTTTTTTATTGTGAAAACTTAGGTTATTTATTATCCCCCCACAAAAGGTGACCGGTGTAACAAAATGAAAGCACCAGTAAAAGCAACGGGACAAACGGGCCGAGATTTATATTTGCTCCAATTTGAACAAAAAAAGCGCCTGCAATCATGCCCGTTGTCATTGCTACCATTATAATAGTTAGTAATATTTTCATTTTTATTGTTCCTCCATTTATTGCTTAATGAAAAGTTTATAATTGATTTGATATTAATCACTTGCCTTTATCTTCTGTAGAGAGATCGAACTCAGACGGGCTGTAATGGTAATGTATCTCGGGATATTTTCCATTAACGTGCAATGTAACGATGCTAGGTTGTCTCAATGACCAGATTTCCTGCTGCGCCGAAAATGCCCATAAGCCAATATAAATTAAGGCTATTAAAACACAGAGTTGAATAAAAATTTTAGTTACCATATTTTTTTTTAGTTAATTAATTATTTTTATTTCTTATAATATAATAAGATTTGAAAAATCAGTCAAGCAGTTTTTAGTTACAACACGATAAAATATGTTAATAAAAAGCTGTTTTGTTTTTTTTATTGACAAATGACAAAACTTGAGATATATTATATAATACAGTGTAAAGGATATTATATTAGTTTTAATTATGGGATTATGAACATGACATGTAAGCCGTTAACCGAAAATATTATGGTGAATTCAAAAAAACAAAAACCGCTTGTCAAGGAAAATGGCAAACCAGTGAGAAAAATCTCTAGCCATTACAAAACAGAATACGCTGGAATTGCTTATGATTTGCTTGCGAAATCTGATGAGGCAAAAACAAAGTCGCATCTATGCAGAGCTTTGCAATGCACAAGATTGACTTTATTAGCATGGATGAGACGACACCCGGAATTTAAAGAGGCCGTTGAAGCCGGTTTGCAAATTGGGGAAGCCAATTGGAGAGATCGGATAGCAAAATATGCCTTTGAACCTACATCGATGGTTAATAATGGGTTGATTAAATTATTGTCAAGTAATGTGTACGGGATACAAGGGGATCAGCCAGTGGCTTTACAGGTTAGTCAAATCAATCATGGCGATCCGGAGGCGGAATTGAAAAAAAGAGGAATACCTGTACCTGTTGTAGCAAACGAAGATATCAAAAATAATACATAAGTTACACTGTGATATAAAAGACAACACATGAATTATACTATTGATGACATTGATATTCTTGAGCGTTTCTGGGTTGAGAAATCACGTAATAATTTCCTGGCTTATCGTCAATTTATGAGAGCAAACGATTTTATACCGGGATGGTTTATTGCTGATTTGTCATTAAGGCTTCAACAATTTTATGTTGATTTAAGGTCTAGACGAAGACCGATTTTGCTTATACAGTCCCCTCCCCAACATGGGAAATCCTGGAGTGTATTTGATTTTTTGGCATGGGTTGCCGGCAAATGGCCAAAAGTGCGATCAATATATGCAACATTTTCCGATATTTTAGGCACAAGATGCAATCTTGCTCAACAACGACAAATGGATAGTCGCAAATATAAAATGATTTTTCCTGATGTCCAATTGCCGAAAATGAGAAGCGGGGCGGTCAGAAACTCATGGCAGTTGGAATATATGGACGCAAACGAAATGATCACGGGCGGCCAATTTAGAAATACGACAGTTGAGGGAAGAGTGACAGGGGAGTCGCTTGACTGTGGAATTATTGATGATGCAGTCAAAGGTCGTGCTGAGGCAAACAGTATCACAAAAAGTCAAAAAATTTACGAATGGTTCCAGGATGATTTCAGCACAAGATTTTCCGAGTATGCAGGATTGCTCATTATTATGACAAGATGGACAACACATGATTTGATTGCACGTCTTAAGGATACAACAAAAAATTTTGAATTGGTCAATTATCAAGCGATTGCCACGAGGGACGAAAAACACCGGAAAGAGGGAGAGGTACTTTTTCCTGAGCTAAAATCTATTGAATTTTTAAAAGACAAAAAGCACCTAATGGCTCAAGCATCATGGGAAGCATTATACCAGGGAAATCCTGTTTTAAGAGGTGGAAATCTTTTTAAAGATGATTACTGGAAATGGTATACACGGTTACCACAGATTAAATATAAATTTATTACAGCAGACACAGCGCAAAAAACCAAGACACAAAACGATTGGACGGTGTTCCAGTGCTGGGGGTTCGGGATTGATGAAAAAATTTATTTACTTGACAAAATGAGAGCAAGGTTAGAATCGCCTGCTTTGCGTAGGGAAGCTGAAGCGTTTTATAACAAGCATAATATACCAAGAGCTAATATCGACGACCCTGTTTTGCGGACTATGTATATCGAGGACAAATCAAGCGGCTCTGGCCTTATACAAGAGTTGCGTAGACACAAAATAAAGGTTGTTGAAGTACCTAGGATAATCGACAAATATTCACGGGGTGAAGATGCAGCGGCTTTTGTCGAAATGGGTTTAGTCGTGCTTAATACTGCTATCTCAGATATTGGAAATTTAACCAAAGAGGCAAGAGAATTTCCCAATGGTGAATTTGACGACGATATTGATTGTTTAATGACAGCGATTGAGGTAACTTATATCAATAAAAAAAATACGAATCTGTTAAGGCAGGCGATGGAGGCTAACTAGTGGCTGACAAATCTTTAATGGATGGATTCTCGAATATTATCAAAGGGTTGGGTACCTCAAAAGATCCCCGGGTTTATAATTATTTTCGGCAGGGAATGCCAATTACCCAAACAATAGCAAATAATCTTTATAATTATAACTGGTTAGCAGCAAAGGTCGTAGATATCCCAATTGATGATGCTACTCGCAAATGGCGCAGTATCCTGATTTCAGATGCCGAAAAAAAGGAGAAGGTTGAAAAAGCTTTGAAAAGGTTTGATGTTAAAGGCAAGATAAATCAGGTCGCAAAATGGGCGAGGGTTTTCGGGGGGGCGGTTGTTTTAGCCATTGTCGAAAATGATAATCTTGCGGATCCCTTGATTATAGAAAACATAAAAAATGATTCCTTAAAAAATTTTATTATATTGGATAGGCATCATATCCATCCATCAGTAGTCAACCGTGATATATTATCCGATAATTTTGGCAACCCGGAATATTATACTATATCCAGAGGCGGTCAAAGGATCCACCACACAAGGCTTTACAAAATGCAAGGGAGCTTAACGACCTTAATGGAGTTGGAAAAACAAAACTACTGGGGTAACTCAATTTTTACAAGCTTGTTTGACCCAATTGCAGACAGTCAAACGGTTTCACAATCTATTAGCAATCTTATTTATGAGGCAAATGTTGATGTTTATCATTTGGAGGGATTAAATTCCTTGATCGCTGAGGGCGCGGACGATTTAGTGATCAAACGATTAAAAATCGCTCACGAAATGAAAAGCATAATAAATGGTATAGCACTTGACGCAGAAGATAAATATGACAAAAAATCTAATAATTTCACGACTTTGCCTGATATAGACGACAGGTTTATACAAAAAGTTACGGGGGCATCTAATATTCCAGTGACTCGATTTATAGGGGTTTCTCCAGCAGGGTTAAATTCAACAGGCGAATCAGACATGCTCAATTACTATGATTTTGTCCAAAATATTCAGGAAAATATTTTAAAACCTGCCATTGATTGGATGGATAATATAATATTATCATCTACCGGTTTTACTGATATTTTTGATTATGAATTTAAACCATTGAAACAATTGACAGAAAATGAACAAGCGGACATCAACTTAAAAATTGCTAATCGTGATCAGATTTACTTGGATCAAGATATCATCAGCGGATCAGATGTTATGGCGGAATTGGCAGAGCATGGCACATACATTTCTATCGATGAAAATCGAATTGAATCAGAAAAAGAAAGCCTAGAATTTGATGAAATGGCTTAATTTTATCTAAAAAAAAGGGATTAAATCAATGGCGGTATCTATAAATTGTACACAAGGAAAAACGTTGATTAATACATTTAATACGGAAATTATATTGAAAGTTGATATAAATACAGATAATTTATGTAATTCAATTTTGATATCGTGCTTTGATGTTGAAGTGACAAATTTTAAGTTTTTAGTGCCTCCTGATGATAGATTGTTGATATTATAGTTAAATTAAGGAAAAAGGGGAGATATTATGGCAAGAGGATCCTTAAAAGTTTTCGATGATTTTGCTTTACAATTAGGACAAGGACAACATGATTTTTTAAATGATACATTAAGATTAGGATTTATTGATGACACGATAACACCGGACGTTAAAGATATAGCGCCGACTTGGGATAAATACAAAAATTATGAGGTGTCATTCGCTGGAGGGTATATTTCCGGCGGTATGATTTTAGAATTTGTAATATATGAAATGTTGCCGAAAATTGTAAACGGTGAAAAGATAACAACCTTGAAAGCTTCCAATCTTTTTTTACCTCAAAATGATGCAGGATTTATAAACGCATCATGGGGAATACTCTATAATGATACCAATGACACCGATATAGCTTTAGCGTATATTTGCTTGGGCGGCCCCATTTCTGAAAAAGACGGACCGGTTGAAATTGTCTGGAATAAATCAGGAATTTTGAATCTTGCAACAGTGGAAAAGTAGGAGCGTATCCTATGGGATATTATCTAAAATCATTTATTAAAAATCCTGATGCGGTCCTGGACTATGGCATAGATTGGGCTGCATGGTTAAATGCTGATGTCATAATTAATAGCGCCTGGGTCGTGTCTGATGGCATAATAAAAAGAGCCGACTATTTTGATAAAAAAATAACGAATATTTGGTTGTCAGGTGGGACTGTTGGCAATATATACACTATAATTAATTATATTGTCACAAGTGATTGTAGGGAAGACAGCCGGATTTTTTATATCAGGTGTCAAAATACATAAAAAAATATGGCTAAAAAAACAAGGATTAAAAAGGCGGCACCAATAAAACCGGCTAAGACAGTTGAGGTAAATTATAGGCGGACTCTCAATAAATTCGCGAAAGTTTTGATAAAATCTGTTAATGAAAATGTCCTTATTTTTTTAAAATCTCAAGAGGCCTCATATGTTATAGATGGGATCGACGACCAGTTAGAAAATATTTTTAATGAATTGAATTCTAAATTTTTGGGGGTAGCCGTTGCGGGTTTTGCTGAGACAACGGCCACACAAACAGTTAATAAAATCAACCAAGTTAATAAAGCCAAATTTGCCCGGTCAATCGGGAGAGCAACAGGCATTGATTTAGGGTCGGTGATAAGTCAAGAAAATCTTGATGATTTTATATCTCTTAATATAAAAAAAAATATTAGTCTGATCAAGTCATTGCCTGAGGAATATATAAAGCAGGTAGAAATTGTTGTCAATAATGGCGTAGCAAGCGGGAAGACTTATGCAACAATAGAACAGGAAATAAGATCTAGAATCGGTGTAAACCACAAACTATTTTCCCGGATTAAAACCATTGCAACAAACGAAACACAGACAATCCATGCACAGTTGATGCTCAGGAGATCGGAAAACTTAGGAATAAAAGAAGGCATCTACAGGACAAGCGAAGACGAAAAAGTTAGAGATTGTCACAAAGAATTAAATAATGTCAGATATGATTTGTCTAAAGGGGCATGGTCAAAGACATGTAAAAAATTTATACAACCGGGAATAACTGATATAAATTGTAGATGCTCATATTCACCAATCATCGAAATAATTTAAAGGATTAATAAATGGAACCAATCACGATTTTAGAAGATTCTATGCCATTTAAAGCTATTTTAGACCAAATCACCGGGTTTTTGACAGCACCTGTAACTCTTGCAAGAACTGGTGTGCAGTATTATTTGGGATCAGAAATAGGGCTGAAAGATAGGGCCAATGAAAAAATCGGGGTGATGAGACCAGAGACAGAAGTCTTTAACCCTGATAGTGTTGCAAGTTTTGTAAATTTGGTTATAACAGACGACCACCCCAATGAATTGGTAACAATTAATAATGTCAAAAATTTGCAAAAAGGGACAGTGTCGCATGTAAAAAGAGATGGCGAAGTTTTGACAGGATTAATAACAATAACAGACCAAGAACAAATAAAAAAAGTAGAACAGGGAAAAGTCGAAGTATCTGTTGGATATATTAACACTTTAACGGAGGGAAAAGGCATACATGGCGGGTTAAATTATGAGTTTGTACAGACTGCAATTAAGGCTAATCATTTAGCAATTGTTGACACCGGTCGATGTGGGCCGGAATGCAAGCTAACATTAGACAATGAGGAGGTTAAAAGGATGTTAATTAATATAGGCGGCATCGAATACGATGTTGAAGACAATCAATTAGCTCAAGCGATCATGAAAATGCAAGAAGATTATAATATGGAAAAAAGAGGATTAAGGGAAGAGTTAGAAAAGATAAAAGGGGAAAAAGAAGAGGAGGAAAAAGAGAAAGAAAAGGCAACGGCTACGGCGGACGCATTGCAGGGGGAAAAGTTATCTGATGAGGATATTAACAAACTGGTCGCCGGGCGTGCTGTATTGTTGACTGATGCGACCCTCATTTTGGGGGAAAATATGCCAGTATGTGCAGAAAATCCCATTGAAATTAAAACAGCAGTAGTTAATAAAATTTTGCAAGATATGGATTTAGAAGGAAAATCTGATGAATATATAACGGCAGCTTATGATATCGCTATTGAAAAATTTAAAAAAGCAAAAGATTCTTTGGGAAATTTAAGCCAGGATTTTAAAGATGATAATAAAAACATTGTAACTCGTGATTCCGTACGTAAGAAATACATGAGTGACACTTTAGGATTGGGGGGGGAATAACATGCCAGTACAAACAACATACGAAAAAAATCAAATGCCAGCCTTTGAGGGACAAAGGGCGAATTTAGGATTAATTAATATTATATCAAAAGTTGTAGAAGGTAAAGGGATACCTTTTGGCCGGGCAGTTGTGAGGGGGACCGCTGATAATCAAGTTAAACTCCCGTCTAAATCCGGTCAATATTTTATGGGCGTGACAGAAATGACAACGGCATGGACGGAAAATAGTGATGGCGTATACCTGTACGAAGAATTTAGAGAAGCAAATATCATTGATTTCGGCATGGTTTGTGCATACACTGAGCAAGCCGTTGTGCCCGGGGATAGCGTATACTTCAGACACACAACCAAAAAATCATCTGATATCGCCGGCAGGTTTAGGCGGGATTCGGACGATAAAAATGCGGATAAAGTTGTTGGTGCAACATGGGAGACTACGACGCCTGCTGGTGGAGTTGGCCAAATAAAACTACGTTATTAAAATCAAAATAGAACATATAATATTTTAAAGGAGATAAAAAAAATGGGACAAAACTATAATATTGATGTAGCTACGGGGCTGTCTTTTCTGCTGTCTCAGTTGACTTTTTTAGAGACCAAGATGTACGAAAAAAAATATAAATCAATTAATTATCAAGACATTGTACCGATATCAAATGAGGCCGGTGAATGGGCAGAAAGTATCACATACTTTTACATGGACGGGGCGGCCATTGCTGAATTTGTTGGTACAAAATCATTAGACGTGCCAATCGCTGAAATCGGAAGCAAAGCAATAACAATTTTGGTTGAATTAGGCGCTACGGGCTATGAATACTCTGACGAAGAGTTACGACAGGCGATCCAACTCCAAAGGCCATTGCCGCAGCTGAAATTAAACACAGCGAGACGGGCCTATGAAGAATTAGTGCAGCGCACTGCCATGGTCGGTGATGCCACTCATAACCTCCCGGGATTTATTAATAATGCCAATGTAATGACGGAAACAGTCGCGGCTGGAGGAAAAGGTAAAACTGAGTGGGACAAAAAAACATCTAACGAAATCCTTTTTGATATCAATAACTTAATGGGTGGTGTGCTTGTTGACACTCTGCAGGTTGAGCGGCCTAACACCTTACTTTTGCCTACCGCAAAATGGAATTATATTGCGGGGACTCCACGCAGTGATAATAGCGACACCACTATGCTACAATGGCTTGTTTCTAACAGTCCTTTTTTGACATCCGATGCTGATATCATCCCGGTTAGTGAGTTGACAGGAGCGGGGGTCGGAAATGCAAATCGCATGATGACTTACGACAAAGATATAGATAAGGTAGTCATGCATATACCGATGCCATTAAGATTTACTGAGCCACAACGCAAAGGGCGCGGTTTTCAGATTCCTGGAGAATTTAAAATTGGTGGGGTTGAATTTCGCTATCCCGGAAGCGCAAGATATGGCGACGGGATTTAATAATAATAATAACTATTTATAATTGATTATTAAGCGTATATGCAAAAAAAAAATAGATCAAGCAAAGGTAAATAAAAAAAAATGGTGGATTAAATAAGGGAAAATAAAAAAAAATGGCTATAAATCCTACATCATTTAAAATTAGATTTAATGAGTTTGATTCGGTTTTAGATGCCTATATTCAGCTTTTTATCGATGACGCGATGGTGATTTTAAATCCTGTTTTTTGGGGGTCTAAGTATGACCTTGGACTGTATTATTTAACAGCGCATTTTTTATCGCTTAGTAATCGGACAAATATCGGGGCGTCTGGGTCATTTGGCCCCGTTGCTCCTGTTGCGTCAAAATCAGTGGATGGTGTTAGCATCTCATATAATAATCCTGTTATTAATAATATGAGCGATGCCATTTATGGGTCGACAATTTATGGGCAAAGATATCTAGCTTTAAGGCAAACATTAGGAGTTGCGGCTTGTGTTGTCTAATTTCACACACACAAAAAAAGAGGGCGGTTTTAAGGGTTTACATGATAGGGTGGGGCGGCCTGGCACGGTAGATGCAGGCATTATCGATGCCGGGAAACATGAAGACTCTGACCTTACAATTGCGGAAATTGGTTTTGAAAATGAATTCGGAACAGATATAATCCCCGAAAGATCATTTATAAGGAGTACAGTCCAAGGCAAAAAACGAAACATTATTGAATTACGAAAAAAACTTTTTAAAAAAATCTTAAAAGGTTATATAGAAATAGACAAGGCCTTGGCTTTGTTGGGGGAATTGTTATCGGATGAGATACGCAAAAAAATCGTAGCCATCAGGGAGCCGCCCAATGCTCCGAGAACGCTTGAAGAAAAATACCCTAAAACGAATCCACTTATAAATACAAGCCAGCTAAAAAACAGTATTACATACAAGGTTAATAGATGATTAATTATAACGATGTGACAGATGCCTTTAGCGGATGGTCCGAAATTTTCGACGGCATCAGAAATAGCGGGGATTATGTGGCCGGAAGATGGGTCGCTTCTGCTCCTTTTAAATTTAAATTTTCCGGGGTTATCCAAAATGCGACACCTGATGATTTGGAATTTTTGCCAGAAGGAAACAGAACCCATGAAGCTATAAAAATACATACAACATACAAACTCATCCCACAACTTAGGGATACAACAACAGGGGATATCGTGTTTTATGGTGGATTAAGTTGGATTGTGCATAGTGTAGCCAATCGTTACATAGGTGGGTATTATAAGGCGATAGCGATAAGGGACTAACCAATGATAGACAAAGCAAGGATAGAGAATGAGTTATATGGATGGATAGTTAAGATTGATCCAAGATGTATTATTGCAAATCCAAATGCACCAAGGCCATTAGATGCTTTATATTCAACACTGCATATAATTGGCACTTTTCCGCAGGGGGTGGCGGAAACTAGAGGAATTTATAAAGCCAATGATCAATCAATAGACATGAAATATTCGGATGTTGAAGAGGTAATGGTAAGTATAAACACTTTTTATTCTGGCGCTTTTCTGCTGGCAACATCAATCAAAGACAGTTTTATAAAACTTGCTGCTTATGATTATTTTACAACTAATAATTTACTTGGCTACTTGAGATCGTCTGATGTTAGGGATTTAACAACAGGGATTGACAAACACTGGGAGGACCGGGCACAATTTGACTGTTTTTTTGCAACAAGATCTTTAGAGATGGAAAACATTGAAGTTATAAGAAAAGTTGAATTAACGAATAAATTAGACGGAGTAACGACTATAATAACCCAAAAATAAAGGAGAAATAAAACGATGGCAACTCGGCCCATTACAAGATTTGTAGATATACAGATAAAAAAAGATATACCCAGGATCTCTGAGGCTGGGTTTAATATTTTAATGATTATAACAGATTCTGCGTTGCTTTCCACAAGCCGACGAAGTCGGAGCTTTACGACTGTCGATTCTGTTGCAGATTTTTTTGGTAAGGGATCTGAAGAGGAAGCAGTCGCAGATGCATTTTTTAATCAAGATCCTTTCAACAAATATCATCCTGATATTTTACAGTTTGGACGATTTGCCGATGATGCAACGACGGCATTGCTTGAGATGGGAGATTCCCCACTTTTAAGAGTAGCCGAATGGCAAGCGATATCGGATGGAGAATTCCAAATCGCTTTTAATGGCGGTTCTGTTGTTGAAATAACAGGCTGCGATTTTACAAAGGTTACTAGTATGGATGATGTTGCTGCTGTGATTAATGCAAAATTGGGCATCAATGGCGATTGTTATTTCAATGTAAACAGATTTAATATTGGGTCAACATCGGATGGTATATCTTCGATGATAACGCCTTTAAGTTCTGTGATCACCCAAACAGGCACAGATATTTCTGGAGCGGGATTTTTAGATGGGGATATTATAAAAAGTCCTACAAATTTGGGCGGGGCGGTCTTATCACAAGGACAAGAAGCAGAAACGTTTGAGGCAGCACTAACGGCAATAGGTAATGTTAACGATGACTGGTACGCAATGGGAGCAATAAAAAAATATAGGGACACAGCCATCGCTGAAGACATGGTTCTTTCTATTGAGACAAGGCGAAAAATATTTATTATTACAACTAACGACCCAAATGTTTTGATTTATGGGGCAAATTCTTTTTCAAAGTATATAAAGGATTTAAATTATAAGCAGACTGGAACCATTTATCATGACAACTATAATTTTTATCCTGATGTGTCATGGATGGGGCAACAGTTACCGAAACCGGTAGGCTCTACAAACTGGGCGTACAAAAAATTGGCAGGACGAGCAGATGGAGCAGCTCAAAATATTACATCTGTTTTTTTGACCAGGGCCGAAAAAGATGCGGCGCTTAATGCAAACTGCAATCTTTATTCTTCAATTTTGGGTTCTGAGTTCACATATTTCGGCACAATGGGAGGCGGAAAAAATACAGACAAAGAAGGCGAATTCATTGATATTATCCGTAATATTGATTTCCTCCAGGCAAGGATCGAAGAAGGCCTTTTTTCGCTTTTGTCAAAAAAAGATATAATTCCGTTTACAAATGCCGGTATTTCCATGGTTGATAATCGGCTTAAAAGTTTGTTGGAAAAATTCGGTGTAAAGCAGGGCATCCTCGTTGAAGGGTCTGTGAAAACTTTTTTCCCGAAACGGTCAGAAGTCAGCAAGGAAAATAAAGACGATAGGCTTTTACCTGATGGGACATTCCAGGCCGAACTGGCGGGGGCGGTAAATACTATCATTATACGAGGCACTGTGTTTGTCTAGGGTTTCTTAACAAACAAAAGGAGATATAAAAAAATGGGAGAATTCAAAACTTTTTCGTTCCAAAATGTAAATGTGATTTTCGGCATCCTTGAACTTGGGGGATTTGCGGATGGTGATGACGCCGTGGTGATTGATACGGAAACGGACCAGTTTAATGATTTAGCCGGAGCAAAAGGCGACGTTGTTAGGTCACAAAGTAACGATAATAGATGCACAATAACAGTTAAACTGTTACAAAATGCTGAAAGCAATACGGAATTATCGGCCATATATAATGTTGATAGATTTTCAGGAGCCGGGGTCGTGCCCATGATTATTGAGGATAAAGAAACAGGAGAAACTTATATAATTAATAACGCCTGGATTCAAAAATTTCCGACAGTGACAAGGGGCCAGAATGTTAACTCCATGGATTGGGTTTTTCGGGGCGATGTTTTTAGTCCTGTTTTGTCTTAATAGGAGTTTATAAAGATGAGCCGAGAGCAAAAAAGCAAAATTATTGGCACCACAGAATATCTTGTCACGCAAATGGATGCAGTTAGTGCATTAAAAATACAAACAAAGCTAATCAAAATATTAGGACCGAGTGTATTGTCTCTCTTGGACGATAAGACGGAAAACACAAGTAGCAAGATATCAAAAATGATCCCACAATTGATGGAGAATTTTGATGATGAGCTTGTGAATGAGCTTGTATTGTCTCTTTTTAAAAGCGGCGTGTTTGTGAAAGAAAATAATGTGCCCAAAGTTGTTGATTTTGCTACACATTTTGCAGGAAAACCAACGGAAATGTGGCAAGTAATGGCTTTTATTTTGGAGGCAAATTTTAACCTGGGGGAGTTGTTAGGGTCGGATTTGCCCACCACAAAAACAGCGGCGGAAGATCTGACCAGAAAAAGTATAATGTAGATTTATTTATTGCAAGGTTAGTCAATAGCCGACTGGCTACTTTGCACGAGTTACAAACAATTTATACATTTAGCGATATTCATTACCTGGACGAAATCTTGAATATCCAAGAAGAGCAAGAATATTTGCAATATAAAAAAGAATTTAATAAATAACACAAGGCTATATATATAATGACAGAAATAGAAAATTTAACAGCAAGATTGGGCTTTGAGTTTGACGATAAAAAGCTTAAAAAATTTGATAAGCTATTGGCTGGAGCGGTTAAAGGACTAACTGCAATAGTAGCAGGAGCGGCGGCGGCTTCTACAGGTATATTTTTTTTCACAAACAAAATCGCATCGGCAAACGATAGATTGAACGGATTAGCCAAGACATACGGAATCGCCATTGAAACGATGCAGGAATTTGGATTTGTTGCGGAATTAAACAAAGGATCGGCTGGCTCAATGGATTCCGCGCTCGGGAATTTATCAAAAACAATGTCTGAAGCATCAAGGGGAGTTGGTGCTGGTGTAGAAACATTTGGAATGTTAGGTCTTTCTGTTACAACTTCGACCGGACGGCTTAAAAAAGTTGATGATATGATGCTTGAGATTGCGGACTCAATCGCAAAATTAGGCAGTCAAGCGCAAAGGTTAGAGTTTGCTCAAAAATTAGGCTTTGGCCCTGATTTATTGTTGACATTACAACAGGGCAGTAATGCAATTAAGCAACAAAGACAGGAGGCTAGGGCGTTAGGTTTTGTTTTTTCGCAGGATGCTGCAACGGCGGCGGAAAGATTTGCCGATGGTTTGCTCCGTGTCAAAATGGTTTTCAAAGGTATTTCCACTTTGATCGCGACAAGATTTATGAGATTTTTTGTACCGATAATGGATGTTTTTACAAAATGGTACAAAATCAATAAAGATATAATAAAACAAAATATAGTAGTTTTCCTCGATAAAATTTTTAATGTTTTTAAATATTTAATTATTGGTGTTGGCAGAGTCATTTTTTTATTTACTGACCTGATCAATGTATTAGGCGGCCTTAAAAGTACACTAATTGTTGTTTCTGGCATACTTCTTGCAATGAACGCATCGGCTTTGTTAGTGCCTGTTTTAATGGCTGCCCTTGTTGCTGGTCTTGCTTTAGTGTTTGAGGATCTGATCGTATATGCAAAGGGCGGAGATTCGGCAATAGGAAATTTAATAAAAGATATTCCTATACTGATAAAAATATTAGATAATTTAATCGCAACGATGAAAATGGTTAAAGAAGGATGGAAAGGAATTTTTAAAAATGATACCTGGGAAAACATAAAATTTTATTATAAAGACATGTGGAAAAAGATAAAACGTGGCGAAACTGGCTTGGATTATGAAGACCTGAGCAAAGAAACAGAATCTAATCTTAATCTCCCCGAAAAAGTTTATCATTATTTTAGGGAGCTAGGATCGATATATACTACGCCTGATAAATCAGATATAACAGATAATAGTGATTCAAATGTAATAAGTAAAATTATAAAGAGTTTGCCAGGCATCAACACATCTAGTAATGCTTATAGTTATCTAAGGAGCGGAGAAAAAAATATAACAAATAATAACAGTAATAAAAAAACCAATAATATAACCGTCAATGTAAATGGTGGAGATCAGGACGAAATTAAAAGGACAATCAATAATATCTTGGGGGAGCAATACAGCATCGCAGAAACAAATTTAGGCTTGCAAATAGGAAACAATATAACATAATAGAAGCTGGTTTCAATTCATAGGTAAAAACAAAATGTCCATAGCTCAGATGATTTTTAATAAAGGGAACTACATAGAAAATATCGAATTAGACGCTATAATCTCAGAGAGTGCGACCGCCGTTGCCGAAGTTACAGAAAATCCTGTTGAGTATGGTGCAGACATAAATGACCATATGATTATAAAGCCTATGTCTTTTACAGTTTCCGGGGTTGTAAGTAATGTCAATTCAAAAAATATAAGTTTTCCGACAGACTTTCCCGCGTCATTTAGCAAAACTACTAATAAAAGTCAAATAACATGGGAAGCACTTTTGAAGCTGCAGATCAATAGGACGCCTTTCACATTAGTCCAGGGCCTTAAAAGATACTCTAACGTAGTCATAATTAGTTTAAGCGAAACGCAAGACGTTGACACAGCTAATGGCCTTTTTTTTACCGCAACACTGAAGGAAATCATCAAAGCAGGGGCTCAACTGGTCACAAAGGATCAATTCAAAGATCAAAAAATCGCAGATATGGCACTACCTAGTATACATGGTGGACTAAAACAAATTACAAAGGGTTGATATGAGTTAAAACAAATTACAAAGGATTAAAACAAGTTAAAATGGATTATTTACCATTAACAAATAGCCCCGAGGAAAAATTCAATATATCTATTTTTGAGAATGTTTTTATTATCCGACAATGCTGGAACACACTCGGCTTTTGGACATTAGATATTCAAAATGCTAATGGAAAAAACCTTGTGTTGGGCATAAAAATAGTCGCACACACAAAACTATTACAACAATATCCTTTCTTTTCTTTTGATTTTTTAAGCCTGAATAGTTCTGACCCAGTAAGGCATAATTTAAGTTTATTCAACTTAAGAATTATAAAACGTTATTAATTGGTCTTATCTTAAATAAATTTATGTTATGCTTTTTTTTAAAAGAATATTTAATCTAAAACTATTAACTTATGTTTAAACGTGTTTTCAAAATATTGATTCCTGAAAAATTAATTGAAATCACAGGACTGAGGGTAAATTTCAAAGTTGAAAAAAGCCTTATCGGGTACCCTAACCTGGCAAATATAAAAATTTATAATCTGTCAGAAAACAATAGAAATAATATTGAAAAACAAGGGTTAAAAATCCAATTATATGCAGGTTATGAAGATGTTTCTATGCCCTTAATTTTTGAAGGTGATATTGTAAATGTCGTCCATAAAAAAGAAAATACAGATTGGATTAGTGAATTATTTTGCGCGGATGGATTAAATATTTTAAATAGCGCAGTCATAAATAAGACTTTCCCTGCGGGCATAAGCCCTGAAAAAATATACAACGAACTTGTTGGCCATATGGTGGGAATAAAAAAAGGAGCAACTGAAGGCATAAAAAACTGTTTGTCTGGGAAAAGGTCAATTTTGCGAGAAATGCAATTATCGGGAAGTGTAAAGGAATTTTTGGACAGATTAGCCAAAGACTGCGGATTTGATTACTCTATTAATGATGGAGTAATAGAGACAACCCCAACAAATTTGCCATTGGATGATATTCCGCCGATAATTATTAATCAAAATACCGGTATGATTGGCAGCCCAGAAAGAACCGAAATCGGACTTAATGTAAGCCACTTATTATTGCCTGAGCTAAAGCTTGCCAGGACAATTAAGGTTGAGGCAATTACGACTAAATTAAATGTAGGCAACTTATTTTTTCATAAAATTCCACCTGTAAGAAATTCTGGGGTGTATAGAATTGACAAAATAATACATACAGGTGATACTCATGGGGGGGCCTGGTTGTCTCAGATATACGCAAGAATTTTTTAATGTTTGAAAAATTAATAATTAAGATAAAAGTTTTTTTAAATGGTTGAAAAATTAATAATATACACAAGGTTTTTTTAAATGGCTGAAAAAACAAAATCATCGCTTGAAAAAGTTATACAGACTGCAATTGATTCAGCCTTGGAAAAAGTCCATACATGCTTACCTGCACGGGTTATAAAATTTGATAGTAAAAATCAATTGATTGACGCACAGATTACGATACAAAAAAAGCTAGCTGGAGAGCTTGTTAATTTTCCTCTTTTGGTTAATGTCCCAATTCGTTATTGGAGATCAAAAACATTTTCAATAACTTTCCCGATTGAAATCGGGGACCATGTAAAAATATTTTTTGCTGAAAAATCAATTGATACCTGGTTGTTGAGAGGCGGGATACAAAACCCTTTTGATGTTAGAAAGTTTGACCTATCGGATGCATTTGCCGAGCCGGTTATGTACCATCAAAAAAATATTATTCCTGATTTTTCACCAAAAAATCTTGAGATTAAAACCAACTCAGGAGATACTAAAATAATTATTAAAGCGGACGAAGAGGTGGAAATAACCACAACTGGCAAAGCTACAATAACAGCATCAAAAGATATTGACATAAATACATCAGCAGATATAAATATAGATGCATCAAAAAATGTAAATATAAACGCGTCAAAAAATGCAAATGTTAATACAACCGGGGACACAAACATAAACACAACAGGCGACACAAATATAACTGCATCAAAAACAATAATTATTGACGCTCCATTAATAAAACTAGGAGCGGCGGCTATAATGGGAGTGTCACGGGTTGGGGATATAACCTCGTCAAATCATGGCGATAATCATACCCATACATTATTGCCTGGCAGTTTAAAAGTATTGACTGAGTGATACCAAAAACTTATGGATAACAAAATGACAATATACGACATAGCATTTAACAAAGATCATGACATGCATTTAGATGGAGCCGACATCGCTTTTACAGATGATAATACAATGCTTATCCAAAAATTGATCATAGAATTACAGTTTTTATTTGGCGAGTGGTTTTTGGATGTCACAAAAGGCATTCCGTATACACAATTTATTTTTGAGCAAGGAAGCGGCCTTGATGATATCTATAATATTTTTTATACAAAAATTGTTAACACTGAAGGGGTAGAAAATATCCAAAAATTGGAATTGACACCAGACCCAAATAACAAAGGATTAAGGGTAGATTTTGCCGTAAATAGTAATATGTCAGGAGTTGTTGAGGTGACAATATGAGCGGATTGACACCAGAAGGATTTGATCGTAAAAGATTAGTTGATATAAAAATTGATATAGAAAACGCCTTGAAATTAGCGTTTGGCAACAACATAGACATCACACCCGAGAGCGGGTTTGGCCAATTTATTGGCATACTTAGCGAGGCTTTGTCGGATCAATGGGAAAGTCAAGAAAATGTTTACAATGCGCTATATCCATCAACGGCTCAGGGGAACCAACTGTCCAATGTTGTAATGTTTAATGGGATCAAACGACAAAAAGAAGTTTATTCTACTGTTGTCGGTACTTTGACAGGAGCTAAAAAGACTAAAATCCCGGCGGGGAGCAAGGCAAGCGTACAAAGTACCAGGGATTTTTTTGTGACCTTGACAGATTCGGAAATTCCTGAAAATGGCGTAACTTTTGTACCGTTGCAAAGCGAAACAGCGGGAGCAATTGAAGCCGTTGCCGGGACTTTAACAAAAATCGAAACCCCTATCTTTGGATGGGAATCTATAACTAATACATCCGATGCTTTTGTTGGGAAAACTGAGGAAACGGATACAGAGCTTAGGATCAGGCGAAGGGACTCCATATATGTTCTTGGCAACAATTTAGTTGACTCCTTATATGGTCAACTTTTGAGTCTGGACGGGGTCAAAGATGCAGTTGTAATCAGTAATGGCAGTGATATCGTAGTTGATGGCATACCACCACATCAATTTTTAGTCTCTATTATTGGCGGATCAGATGAGGAAATCGTCAAAACAATTTGGGCCAACACACCACAGGGTATAGCATCATTTGGAAATACAATGATAGAACATCCTGATATACAAGGATATTTGCAGCCTGTAATGTTTACCCGCCCGTCCGAAGTCCCTATTTATTTTAAAATATATATTACGACAAATTATGTAGAATTTCACTGGACACAAATCCATGACATAAAACAAGCTATAGTAGATTATGGATTAAAAAATTTTAAGATTTCTGACGATGTGATCAGGACAGAATTTTTTACCCCGATAAATAGTATCCCGGGGATACTAACTATCGATTTAAAAATTGGATTAAATGCAATTGATATTAGTACAGACAACATATATATTAGTAATGATAAAATATCTATATATGACATATCTTGCGTGGAGGTATATGACATATGACTGATAACCAAATCGTAAAAAAAGGAATTGACAGGCTCGTTTATCAATTCGAGAAAAGCGTTAAATTTCAAGAGTTTATTGCATCTTTCCTTAATGAATTCCAGGAATTATATAATTCTGAAAATCAATTATTAAAATATCGATATATTGATACAGCAGAAGGGGTACAACTTGACGGCATAGGCGAAATCGTTGGATTACCACGGCCAAAAATTGAAACTATTTTGGAAGCATTCGGATTTTTAGAAGACCCAACGGCGCTAGGCTTTGGGGATTTTTTTAACCCTGATGTTGGTGGCTATTTTTGGGACGGCATAAGCGGATCTTATATACTCGCTAGTGATAAGATTTATCGGATTTTGATTAAAGCGAAAATTTTAGAAAATCAAACGCCTATGAATGTAGATGATACAATACAAATTATCTCTAACATACTAATGGATACTGAAGTCGAGTATTATCTACAATCAAATCTTCATCCTCGCTATTATATAGCCAGATATTTGGATAATTTTGAAATTGAGTTAGTATGCAGATTACCAATGTTAATTGGGTTAGGTGATGTTTGTTTTATTTTGTGGACCCCTGACACAACTTTTTCATTTTTGGAAGATCCTGAAGGGCTGGGATTCGGTGATATAGATAACCCCGATGTGGGCGGTACTTGGGCATCAATAATCGGGAAATAAAAAGGAGCAAATATATGACAAAACCGGAAATTTTACCCGTATGGGACGAAACAAGAGTTAACACAAGAGAGCCAGACATCGACCATCGAAATGATGGGTGGGTGTCACCTGGAGGGATACCCAGAAAGCCATCATATCAATATTTTAATTTTTGGCAAAATAACGTGTATAGATGGATTGATGAGATAAACAAGTCCGGAATTTTAAGCTATGATGCCTTGACAAACTATACGTCTAACAAGTCTTATGCTGTAGGGAAAAATGGGGATTTATATAGATGTCTTAAGAATAATGGGCCTGGTTCTTTCATAGTCGATCCCGTTTACGATAAAACCGGCACTTGGGAAACAATAGGGACAAGTCCCGGTGTGATCCCTGGCCCCGATATTTCTCCATCATTCCCGGCCAATCATAAAGATGGGTTAAGGTTAAATGATAACGCTGATTATAAAAATAGTTATATTGTATATCCTGGGGAGGCGCGGGATGATACAAACACGGAAAACATAAAATTTAACGAGGGAAACTATGAAACTATGTTAAAAACGACTGACCCATTCGTAACAGGCAATAGGCAAGGGTCTTTAGATTTTGGGTCAATTAGTATCAATAAATGGTATCATATTTTTATCATAAAAAATGTAGAAACGGATACAGTCGATTTTTTAATGAGTTTAGGGCCCAGGTATCCAGTATTGCCTAATGGGTTTACAAAAAAAAGATGGATAGGTGCAGTGTTGACTGATTCTAATAAAAATATCACCCCTTTTATTCAAAAAGGAAATTGTTTTCTTTGGCGAAATATTGAAAAATTTGATGTGGACCGCACTGACTTGGGGACAGCGGCAAGACGGGCAATATTAAATACACCGTCCCATATTGAAACAATTGCACATATAAATTATAAATTCCACAAAGGAAAAAAGGCTTTTTTAGATATTTTTGATTGCTTTAGAACTAGACCTAGTAGTTTCAATCACCCATTTGCACTTGGGATTGTCTCAGTAAGTGAGGATAAACAATTTACAAACGGATGGTTGAGTATACGCACAGATTCGAACCAGACAATAATGGTTGTATCGAGTGCCCAGGAATCAACTTTGCAAATTATTACTTTAGGTTGGGAAACAGACTTTAACCTCAGATATCAGTCCGGAGCATTACCGGGATTTGAAGAAGAGGAAGAAGAAGAAGAAGAAACAGGAGAAGAAGAACAAGAAGTAATGGATTATTATAAAATGATTGCAGAAATTGAAAAAAATATATGGGCATATTATAAAAAAACCAGCACAAAAGAAAAGACAATAGAAGACATTAAGAAAACATTAAGGCGATATTTTGAAGAAAACACTAGCGGGAGTATTGAGAACGACGAGAAAGTTGTCAAACAAATTGAGAAAGACATCAGAGAATACTATAATAATCCATATTTAAGACCAGAGGAAGTAGTTGAGCAGATAAAAATGAATTTAGAAAAATATTTAAGAGGATCTTATCCTCAGGAAGAGGAGGAAGGAGAAGAAGGAGAAGAAGGAGAAGAAGGAGAAGAAAGCGGAGACATTGAAGAAAAAATGTATTATAATATCATGATGACGGCAATCGAAAAAAGCTTAAAAGAATATTTGTATGATGGGACAATCGGAAAAGACAAAGCAGTCGGAAGCATCAAAAAAAGCTTAAAAGAATATTTAAAAAAATATCCAAGAGAAAATGACAAAGCAAACGAAAAATTGGTTAATCAAATCGAGAAAAATATAAGGTCATATTTCAACAATGAATTTATGAATAAAGAAGAAATAACTAAACAAATTAAGATAGATTTAAACAAATATTTGGAAAGATATTTTCAGCCAAAAATTGGAGAAAATATAAATTATGAAAATCCGAAAAGAATTGAAAGTAACATTGAAGAACAAGCAAATAATGAAGGTTTGGAAAAAGTTGAAAGCAATGTTGAAAAGATGACAGATTATGATAAGATAGTTAAAGAAATTGAAAGCAGTATTAGAAAATATTTTGAAAAAAAACCAGATGGGATTGAAGAACGAGAACGGGAAGATCAGGAAGAGCAAGAAGAACAGAAAGAACAGAAAGAGCAAGAGAAAGAAGAACAAAAACAAATAGAAAAAGAACAAAAGATTGAAACAAAACCAGTTTATGACAAAATAATCGGAGAAATTGAAAGCAGTATAAGAAAATATTTTGATAAAAAGCAAGAGCCAGACGAAATTGAAGAACAAGAGCAGGCAGAACAGAAAAAAGAAACAGAGCAGGAAAGACAAGAACGAAAACGAATAGAAAAAGAACAGAGGCAAGAGCAGGAAAAAAGAGAGCAAGAGAAAAGGAAAAAACAGGAACAAGAAAAAAAGGAGCAGAAGAAAAAAGCAGAGCAAGAAAAACAGGAACGAAAACAAATAGAAAAAGAAATAATAAAAAAGCAGGAGGAAAAAGAAAAAGAAATAAGAAAAGAAGAAGAACGAGAAAAACAAGAACAGAAACAAAGAGAGCAAGAGATAAGGAAAGAAGAGGAACAAGAGAAAAAAGAGCAGAAGAAAAAAATAGAACAGGAAAAACAGAAGCAAAAACAAATAGAGAAAGAACGAAAACAAGAACAAGAAAAAAGAGAGCAAGAAAAAAGAAAAAAAGAGGAGCAAGAGAAAAAGGAGCAAAAGAAAAAAGCAGAGCAAGAAAAACAAGAACAAAAACGAATAGAGCAAGAAAAAAGAAAAGAGCAAGAGAAGAGAGAACAAGAAAAAAGAAAAGAAGAGGAATTGAAAAAACAAGAACAAAAACAAAGAGAAAAAGATAGAGAAAAGCGAAAAAAAGAGCAGGAGAAAAGAGAAAAAGAGAGAGAAAAAGAGAGAGAAAAAAGAGAACAAGAACGAGAAAAGCAAAAAAGATAGAGAAAAAGGAACAGCAGAAAGACCAAAAGAAAAAAAAATAAGCTCATCTAAAACATCATAAAGAGAATTTTATATATGAATAAATTTTTAATGTTTAACCCAACTGACCCGTTGATGCTAAATTTGCAAATAATTACCATCACTATCGCGGTTATCAGCGGGATCGTCCTGGTGTTAAAATGGTTAGGGATTATATCTATGGATAAAAATATAAAATTTGGGCATAGGGGTTCTTTATCGAGCACGGAAACCCTTGAAAATATTAAAAATTTACAGAAAGAAAAACAAGATATAAAATTATGCGATGTTAAAACTGCAAACTTTGAAAAAATATTACAGGAAATAAAAAACGAACAGCTACATCAAAGGCACATGCTTGCGACTATAGCCGGCAAAATAGGCATACATCTTCAATAATAAAAATAAACAAAAAGCTTTACAAACAAGAAAAAGTTGTATATATTTGCAGGTGTTAATAATAAACATGTTGTTTTTTTTAAAGAGTTGATAATGCAGATAAAATGGATAATCACAATATCACAGTCTAAAATAGCGCAAATTGTATGGAGGTTTGGTCGTCCAGTATTTGTAAGGATAGCAAAAAAATCAGGAAATAGTTTTGACAATACATTTGTATTTTTGATGGATATGCTGATACCAGCAAAACAAAAAAAAACACCAAATAAAAAAAAGGAGGGAAAGGGAAAAAAGGAAGGTGGCAAAGATAAAAATAATCTAATAAAGGAGGAAGAATCAATGGAACGTGGAGACGTAAGGAAAGGAATGGGAGAAATGGATGTCGTGAAAAATTTCTTTACACCTGCAATACTAAAATCATCGCATATTGTGCAGGCAGCCTGGAAAATTTTGCGCCCCTTGTTGGCGGTACCGGCAGGAATTACACGCAACGAGCTTGACGACAAACTAGTTGCTTTAATCGATGACATATTAGACATTGATTATAATGATTAATTAATTAATTTTATTAAAAAAAAAGGAGACAAAAAATGGCAGAAGAAAAAGGACTAATGGAAAGAATGTATGATATGGAAGTTATCCAAAAATTTTTTGACCCGGCCATATTGAGGTCGTCAATAGTTGCGCAGACAATATGGAAAGCACTCAGACCTTTGCTTGCTATACCGGCAGGCATGACACATAATGAGCTGGACGATAAGATTATAGATTTTTTGGACAATATCATAGATATCAACAGTTAAACAAAAAGTTTATTATTTTTATTGATAATTCATGGGTTATTAAAAAAAAATGGTATGGTATACTGGTTTTAATATGCCATATCATTTTTTTAAAAAAAAAATAATGGAAACTATATGCATTGACCCAGGCCACGGCGGCCAAGATTTTGGCGCGGTATATGGCGATAAAAATGATTATGTCGCCGAAAAAAATTTTAATTTGTCTATTTCTTTTTTTTTGCTGTATGAATTAATGTTGACAGGTTATCATGTGATCATGACAAGATCAACAGACGAAACATTGTCTTTATATGATAGATGCATGATAGCCAATAAAAACAAGTGTGATTTGTTTATATCAATACATGGTGACGCCTTCGGCGATCCCAGCGTCTCAGGATCAACAACCCATATTTCGAAAAATGCAAGTGTTGAAGCGGAACAAATAGCTTGTTTGATTAACGATGAATTTAAAATCGCATTTCCATCGCGAAAAAATAGGGGCACAAAAAAGTCAAATTTTTATGTGCTTAAGCATACTCAAATGTCGGCTGTTTTAGTTGAGTGTGATTTTTTAAGTAATCCAAAATCTCGTAGATTTTTAAAAAAGCCAGAAAATCAGATGGCTATAGCCAAATCTATATGTCACGCTGTTTCACAATACACTGAGACCAATAAATCGCATTGATCGTTAACAATATATTTTAAATTTTGTATCATGGAAAAAAATATAAAATATAAAAAAGGTTTTAAAAATCAGTTAGCAAATGACTACGAAATTGAGATAGCGCTTGATTTGCCTAAATTTTATAGGACAGAACAGAAATATATAACACTTAGTTATAATACACCAAACAAAGCAAATTTAAAAATATCTAAAGGTTATGCTTGGGACGGGGCATCAGGGCCAACATGGGATGATAAAAAAAATACTAGAGCGTCTCTTGTCCACGATGCCTTGTACCAATTGATGCGGTTTAGAAAACTTGATCGCAACTACAGAAAATCCGTTGATATAATTTTTTTGAGAATATGCCTTGAAGACAAAATGTGTATAATTAGATCTTATTATTATTACTTTGCGATCAGACTTTTTGCTCGATTTGCAACAAGTCCAAGAAATAAAAAAAAGGTTATATCCGCCCCTGTTTAAGGAAATATAACCTTTTAATGCTGTGATTTGATTTAAAAACAATAGGGTTTTTTTATCCTACATATGCCAGGTTAATGGGTATCCTGCTTTTTCCCAGTCTTTCAAAGCCTGATCCCAGTTAATAACATGTTGAGCTATAATTTTTATGTCCCCTGTTTTAAGATTTTTTTCAATCTCGAAATCCGGAAAGACATATTTATTGAAGCCGTGATCATCAACAATGACTTTGATACAACTTGTTTTTTTAAATTTGCCACTAGCAATAGCCAGCTTTTCCGATATTTCAATTTCAGGATTTTGACTGATGGCGTGTATTTTCCCAGGTATTTTATCAAGGCTAAGGCTTGAGTCGTCAATTTCGTTTCGTATTTTTGCAACATAATCTAACCCGATATTTTCTTCTTCTTTAGATACTGCATAATACCGCACAGCAGAAAATTTTATTGTTAATTTCATTTTTTCCCCTTTTTGTTTTTTTTTTATTTTGTTATTTTTTTTTCTATTGATTATTCTTTATCTTTCATGTACCAAAAAAGTGGAAACCCTGCTTTTTCCCAGTCTTTTAAAACTTGCTCACAGTCAATGCTATATTTAGGGATAATCTTTTCGACACCTCCTGTTTCCAGGTTTTTTTCAATCTCAAAATCAGAAAAAATATATTTATTTAATCCATAATCATTAACGATGACTTCTATATAATTAGTTTTTCTAAACAATCCACTAGCAATAGCTAATTGTTCCGAGATTTTAATTATAGGATTCTGACAAATAGAATCTATTTTTTCAGGTATTTTCTCAAGGCTAAAATTTTTAGCTCCAATTTCATCTCGTATTCTTTCAACATAATCTAACCCCATTATCTTTTCTGGTTTAGACACTGCACAATCACGTTCAGCAGAAAATCTTATTTTTAACTCCATTTTTTCTCTCCTTTTTGCTTTTTTTTTGTTAAAATCAAGCTTATTTACTTGTTGATACGTTCGCAAAATAATCCCTCCAGCAATAATAAATAATTGATATTATCACCTAATTTTAAATCAATTAATGCCTTTGTAATTTTTTCGGGGTCTGTTTTAGACCAGCTTATCATATCTTGGACTGAGGCCTCATGCTTTACCATGATTCCTTTGAGTGCTTGTTCTGGTGTACAATTCGATATCCTAGCTGCCACTTTAAAATTGTGAAAACGATCTGATTTTGTTGAGTATTCATCGCTTTTATAGGATAAAGTATTCTGTATTTTATCCCAGCGTTCTTTTAAGATTTTATTAAATGTTGGATGGTCCATTTTTTTATTTCCTATATTATAAAATTATTAATTTTGTCTGCATGCTAACAATTTTTCATGCTTATATTTTCTCATGCTCACAATCTTTTTTTCCGCCTATAATTATTTTTCGTCCTATAGCATCAAGCCAGACCTCAGCCCCGCAATGCTTACACGTTGCGATATATTCCCATCTAATATCAATCCCAGGATTTTCCGCATAATGCTTCGGCTTGTTTTCCATGTTTTTTTTTGCCCCTTCTTGTTGTTTTTTTTTGTGATAATTTAATTTAAAAACAATAGGTTTTTTTATAATAATCTGATAAAAGTCTCATTTTTGCAACCTTTACCAGATTATTTTTTTTGCCTTTAGAATATATTCCATAGTAACGGACAACCTTCTTCTTTCCAATCTTTTAAAACCTGCTCACAGTCAATGCTATATTTAGATGTGATATTTATTACATCTCCTGTTTCTGGGTTTTTTTCAATCTCGAAGTCTGGGAAAACATACTTATTTAATCCGTAATCAGTTACAATGACTTGTATATAGTGTGTTTTTTTAAATAATCCACTAGCAACCGCCAATTTTTCCGAGATATCAATTATAGGATTCTGACAGATAGATTCTATATCTCCAGGTATTTTGTCAAGGCTAAGGTTTTGGTCTTCCGCTGCATCTCGTACTTTTGCAACATAATCTAACCCTACGGTATTAGCTGTCTTAGAGACTGCATAATGAGGCTCGGCTTCAAATCTTATTTTTAATTCCATTTTTTTGTCTCCTTTGTAGTTGTTAGTTTTTATTGTTTTTCTGCTTTTTCTTTGTTCTTTCCATCAAACAATCGATACCCGCCTACCCTCTTTGGGGTGTGTGCTTGGTTTCACTCGATCATTTGAGTCCTATATTACAAGATCCAAAATAAAAAGTCAAGCTTTTTTTCAACTATGTTGTAATAATTATTTAACAATAAAATCAATAAGTTATACAGCTTTAAATCTTATATTGACTTTTTTTTACAATATGGATATAATATTTTTAAATTTTTATACCATTATATAAGGAGGCACGATATGACAAAAAAACAGTTAACAAATTTCCAGAAATTGGTGAAAGATAATCATCAAATATTATTAGATGCAGGGTACAGCCAGTCTACCATCTATAGCTGGCGTAACGGTGTATACCCGCATTTGCACAAGGTGGCAGGATTGGCAAAAGTCCTTGGTGTGGATGAGCGCGAACTCCCTTATTTTTTGCCAATTAGAAAAGATTAATATAAGGCGATAAAGGCCAGGGTAATAATAAAAAAAAATATAACAAAGTTTTTGTTTTTGTTGTTGACAGATTATTTTTAATAAGATAACATATAAAACAACACCAACAACAAACAATAAGGAGGGGGTAACATTGACGACACGAAAACTTTTAAGGGATAGAATCAAGCTAGTGTGCAAGACACAGGATCAATGCGCTTATGATCTCAAGATTGATGCCGGGATTTTGTCAAAAATTATAAATTGCACTAAGGACCCGACGGATGATCAAGTGGTAAAACTGAGTAATTACCTTAATGTGACAACAAAGGAGGTGGTCCTTAAAAATGGATGATGATAAGATATATAAATTTAGGATGTCTGATCAAAAAACATACACATTAGATATGGACACAAAAATATGTGCATTTGACATAGAGACAATCGCGCGACCATTATCAGATGAGACTATCAACACATTTTGCAAACTCGGAAATTTAAAAGACCCTAAAAAAATTGCAATAAAACAAGCAGAAACAAGAGCAAAACTTGGAGCTAACCCATTAACTGCGATGGCTTGTTGTGGGGGTTGGTACGCATCCGAGGAGGACAAGGGATATTTTTCGCTGGAAAATAATTCAGCCGAAGCAGAAAAAGAATTTTTGACGAAATATTGGAGCCAGTTGGCTAAATATGATTTACTTGTATCTTATAACGGGATTGCATTTGATTCAAGGATTTTATTGTTTAGGTCAGCAGTCCGCGATGTTGAAATACCCTTCCACCTTAACCGAAAAAGGTACAATATTAAAGGTAATCATCTTGATCTGTATCAAATATTAACAGATTGCGCACCTTATGGACAAGGAAAATTAGACTTTTTTTTGTCAATGTTTGATTTAGGCGACAAAACACCTGATATTGATGGTAGCATGATACAAGATTATTATAATAATGGGTTACACAAGGATATCGGCGTATATTGTGTTCAGGACTGTAAGCAAACTTTAAAACTTTTCCACAAAATTAAAACATATTTTTTATAATAAGGAGGTTATAATATGATACATGGATTGTTACCATCACTTGCTGAGTCTGGCCGCATAAAGCTCGGCAAAAAAGGAAAAGCCGTAACATCTAAAGATGGGAAAACTTTTAGACTGCCTGAAAAATTATCATATTTTCTGTTGACAACAACAGAAAAAGATCAAGACACAGACGACTACATTATAGACACCGAAATAATGGATATTTTAAAAAAGAATGGAAAAGCAGCATATAATGCTGATGGTAAATTAGTAGGAATCCCCATAAGACTTTTATATAATGATATAGATATGAATCTGTCAACACAATATGTTAGTTATGTTGGGGGATTGCTGGCTTGCTCAGGGGATGGACAAGAAGGCAAGACCAGAGACGGACGCAAAGTCAAATGCCCCTGTGGAAAGTTGGACAACTCCTATGTAGGCAACGATAAATGCAAGCTTTATAGTGTCTTAAGTGTTTTAATTGAGGGGGCGCGAATTGGCACTTGTTATAAATTAAGGACAACGTCTAATAATACAGCGAGACATCTTATTAGTAGCATGATTTTAATCAAAACACGTACAGGGGGACTTTTAGCTTTCATACCGTTGCAATTAGTAGTCAGGCCAAAAAAAACAATTATTCCTAGCACCGGGGCACCGGTTACTGTATATGTTGCGAGTCTTGAGTATCCAGGAAGCGAGGATGAGCTGAGGGAAAAAGCGCTTAAAATGGGGGCCGAAAGTGTCAAGCTTATTGCTAATATGAGAGATATCGAGGCTGAGGCTAAAAAATTCATAACGCCTATTGATAACATAAACGAAGAGTTTGAAATAGCAACGGAATTTTTTCCAAATTCTATAGAACTAAAGCCAGAAACAAAGAAAATTGAACTAGGACAAGAAACAAAAAAACTTGAGCTTAAACCAGAAATAAAAAAAAAGGTAGAACCTAATATGATA
>Ga0209013_10000498_pt1 | contig 35058 bp, 32 predicted proteins | sample Cruoilmetagenom2_FD_187291 | JGI IMG/M metagenome (GOLD analysis project Ga0209013, IMG submission 187291) | Oil polluted marine microbial communities from Coal Oil Point, Santa Barbara, California, USA - Sample 2 (SPAdes) (version 2) | ecosystem: Environmental > Aquatic > Marine > Oil seeps ...
CGAAGCGGTCGGCAACGCGTTGATTGCCCCGGTCGGCCGCATACAGAAACTGCACGAGATCATTGGAACCGACAGAGACGAAGTCCGCCAATGGCAGAAGATTGTCCAACTGCCAGAGCAGCGCCGGCACCTCGATCATGGTGCCGACCTTGAGCTTCGACGGCTCCGGGCGCCCGTGCTTCTTCAGAAGCGCGAATTCCTTAGCGATCAGCGCCCGTGCGGTCTCCAACTCCGAGACATCCGAGATCATCGGCAGCATCACGCGCAGCTCGCACCCCTGCGCGGCGCGTAACAACGCCCGGATCTGGGTGCGGAACAGCGCCGGCCGGTCCAGCGCCATGCGGATGGCGCGCCAACCGAGCGCCGGGTTCTCCTCCGCGCCTGCACGGAAATACGGGATGACCTTGTCGCCGCCCACGTCGAGCGACCGGAACACGACCGGCCGATCGCCCGCGGCGTCCAACACCGACTTGTAAAGGCGCGTCTGTTGATCGAGCCGCGGGAAGGTGGACGAGATCATGAACTGAAGCTCGGTGCGGAAAAGCCCAATTCCGTCGGCGCCCGACTGATCGAGATGCGGCAAGTCGAACAAGAGGCCTGCATTCATGTGCAGCTCCACGCGCTGATCGTCCAGCGTCACGGCGGGCACGTCGCGCAACGCGGCGTACTGCGCCTGACGCCGCGCGCGGAAACGCACCTTGTCGCTATAGGCCGAGACGACCTCTTGCGTGGGCCGCAAATGCAGTTCGCCGCCCTCGGCATCGAGGATCGCCGCATCCCCCGGCTCAACCGCCTCCACCACACCCCGGCATCTAGTGAGCGCCGCGAGGTCCAGCGCCCGGGCCAGGATCGCCACATGGCTGTTCGCGCCACCCTCCTCCAGCACCAGCCCGCGCAGGCGCTGCCGGTCGTAGTCGAGCAGCTCTGCCGCACCCATAGTGCGGGCGATGACGATGGCGTCCTCCGGCAGGTTTCCAGTCGCCGCCGTCTCCGTGCCGCCGGACAAGAAACGCAGCAACCGGTTGGACAGATCGTCGATATCGTGCAAGCGGTCGCGGAAGCGCTGATCGGGTATACGCAGCATGCGCGCGCGGGTGTCGTTGCGCACGCGCTGCACGGCCGCCTCTGCCGTCAGCCCCGTCGCCAACGCCTCGTCGAGACGGCGCCGCCAACCATGGTCGTGCGCGAACATGCGGAATGCTTCCAGCACCTCGTGGTGCTCGCCTGCGCGGGCAAGGTCGCCCCGCTCCATCATCTCGTCGATCTGACCGGTGAGATCCTCGATAGCCTGTCCCAGCCGCCGACGCTCCAGCTCCGCGTCCTCGGCGATCAGGCGGGTGACCACGATGCGCGGCTCATGCAGCACAATATGACCGAGCGCGACGCCCTCGGAGATGGGCTTGCCGGTAAAGCGCACACTTGAGTCACGGCGCGTCTCTTCGGTGACCTCGTCGGAGATGATGCCGCCCGAGGCAAGTGTCTCGGCAATCACCATCGCCGTGGTCTGAAGCGCCTCGACCTCTTCATCGCTGTATTGGCGCATGGTGCGGTTCTGCACCGTGAGCACGCCGACCGTGTGCCCGCCGCGCAGGATCGGCACACCGACAAAGGAGTGATAGATCTCCTCGCCCGTCTCCGGCCGGTAGGAGAAGGCCGGATGATGCTGAGCATCGGCAAACTGCTTCGGCTCGGCCTGTTCGGCGACGAGGCCGACCAGTCCCTCGCCGGGCTTGAGGTGCGTGCTGTGGACCGCTTCGATGTTCAGGCCCTCGGTGGCCACGAGTTCGAGCGAGCCGTCGCGCCGCCGCAAATAGAGCGAGCACACCTCCGCCACGATGTTGGACGCGATCAGCATCACGACCTTGTCGAGGCGAGCCTGGGCGCTCACGTGCTCGGCCATCACCTCACGGAGGCGCCGGAGCATCTGTCTTGGAGCACCAACTGACGGAGCCATAGTCTTCAGTCCTCGCTGCCCGCCTTTTCCCGGCGGACCCGAGCCTTCCCGATCTTCACAGACCAGATTAGCCTTTTTTGGCGTCTACTAGCTGTCTAGCCCGAATAGAGAATGCAAGGTTCGCACCGCAAGTTCGGCATAAGCCGCATCGATCAATACGCTGATTTTGATCTCCGAAGTGGAAATCGCTTCAATATTGATACCTTTTTCGGCAAGTGCGCTGAACATCTGGGCGGCGACGCCGGCATGGCTTCGCATACCGACACCAATGGCCGACACCTTGGCGATGTCCGTCGATCCGCGCAGATCCAGATAGCCGATCGTGTCCTTGGCCTTCTTCAGGACCTCCAGAGCGCGATCGAGATCGGCGGACTGCACCGTGAACGTGAGATCGGTCGAGCGGCCGTCCTCGGAGACGTTCTGCACGATCATGTCGACATTGATATGTGCGTCGGCCAAAGGACCGAACACCCGGGCGGCGACGCCCGGCTTGTCGGCCACCTTGAGCAGCGTCACCTTGGCTTCGTCCCGCGCATAAGCAATTCCACTGACGACGTTCTGCTCCACGATCTCATCCTCATGGCAAACAAGTGTTCCAATCCCCTCGCCCGTCTCGGCATCGCCCTTGGCGACGATATCGGGCGCATCGAAGCTCGAACGCACCAGCACGCGCACGCCCTTTTGCATGGCGAGCTCGACGGAGCGGGTCTGCAGCACCTTGGCCCCTTGCGAGGCCATTTCTAGCATCTCCTCATAGGAAATGCGGTCCATGCGGTGCGCCTTCGGCACCACGCGCGGATCGGTCGAATAGACCCCGTCCACGTCGGTGTAAATATCGCAGCGATCCGCTTGAAGCGCCGCGGCGAGCGCGACCGCGCTCGTGTCCGAACCGCCCCGGCCGAGCGTGGCGATGCGATTGCCGGGCGCGATCCCTTGGAAGCCCGCGACCACGGCGACCTCGCCCTCCTGGATAGAGGCCTTGAGCGCGCCGATATCGATGCCGGTGATGCGCGCGGCACGATGGGCGGTGTCGGTGTGGAGCGGAATCTGCCAGCCCTGCCAGGACCGGGCCTTGACGCCCATGGCCTGGAGCACCAGCGCCAAAAGGCCCGACGTCACCTGCTCGCCTGAGGACACCACGGCGTCGTATTCACGCATGTCGTAATGAGCCGAGGCCTCGCCGCCATTCTGGCTGCGCGCCTCATAGCTCCAGGCCTCCTCGACGAGAGAGACAAGCTGGTTGGTCTGCCCGGCCATGGCCGAAACCACCACCGCGCAAGCGTTTCCGGCATCCGCCTCGCGCTTGATGTGCGTGGCGGCGTTGCGGATACGCTCCAGATCGGCCACCGAGGTGCCGCCGAATTTCAGGACCAGCAAGGACATGACTGCTCACAACAAGAGGGCCGGCGCCCTTTTTGGCCCGGCCAGGAAAATCCGGCTCTTTCATACTGTTTAGGGCTCAAGCCCGCAACATGGCTGTCTTGACAGGCTGGCGCTGGGGCCGGCCAATGCGAGCCATGACAGCCGCCCCCGACAATGCCGCCACGCTCGACGGCGACGAGATTGCCCGCTTTGCCAAGCTCGCTGGCGAATGGTGGGACGAGACCGGCCCCTTTCGGCCTCTGCATCAGATCAACCCAACCCGCCTCACCTATATCCGCGACCGGCTCTGCGCGCATTTTCAGCGCGATCCGAAGGCCGTTCCGAGCCTCACCGGCCTTTCGGTGCTCGATATCGGCTGCGGCGGCGGCCTGGTCGCCGAGCCTTTGACGCGGCTGGGCGCCGCCGTCACCGGCATCGACCCGGCGGCCGAGACCATCGAGGCCGCCAAGACCCACGCGCGGGGCGCGAGGCTCGACATCGCCTACGAGGCCACGACCGCGGAGGCCCTGGCGGATGCGGGACAGCGCTTCGATGCGGTTCTTCTGCTGGAGGTGGTGGAGCATGTGCCCGACGTGCCGGCGTTCCTGAAGCGGATCGCCCCGCTCGTCGCACCAGGCGGGATGATGATCCTCTCTACACTCAACCGTACGCTCAAAGCCTATGCGCTCGCCATTGTCGGTGCGGAGTATGTCCTTCGGTGGCTGCCTGCCGGCACCCATCAATGGGACCGCTTCGTGCGGCCGGACGAGTTGCGCGCGGCGCTGCGTGGTGCAGGTCTCGAACTCGCCGACACCAAGGGCATGGTCTACGACCCGCTCGCGGACGAATGGAGCCTGTCAGCCGATGCGGACGTGAACTATTTCGCCACGGCGACCCGCACCGCTTGAGCCTTCTTGCCTAGAAGCCGTTGTTGCGGCGGAACCAACGGCGCCGTTGCCGCGGCTGCCGCTGTTGGCGCGCCGGCGAGTCGTAATAAGGCTTGAACAGACGGCGGCGCTTCCGGTAGACGGGCGGCTGCCGCTCCTCGTAAGAGCCATAGCGATCACGATAGCGGCGCCCGTATTCGGGATAGCGGTCGCGCGGCGGCTGCGAGACCTTGTATTCGCCGCCTGGCGTCACGCCGACCAATTCCACTTGGGTGTTCTTGAGGCCCGCTTCCTTGACCAAGTTGAAGAACGTCTCGGCGTTCTTGGGCGATAGACGCACGCAACCATGCGAAGCCGGCTTGCCGAGTTTCTTCGTTTCATTGGTGGCGTGGATCGCGTGTCCCTTCTTGGTGAAGAACACCGCATGCGGCATCGGCGCATTGTCCCACTGCCGGCTATACCAAATCTTGTTCATCGAGCTGGCGGTAAAGTTGCCCGACGGCGTGGAATAGCCGCCAATGCCCGTCGAGACCTTCCAGGTATGCTGCTCGACGCCATCGACGAAGACGGTCATCGACTGCGTGCCCTTGTCGATGCTGGCTACGACCTGGGGCTTCGCGTCGACGGCTTCGTTCGCGTCGTCGCCTTCGACAGTCTCGATCCCGGGCTCGCCGTTCGGATAGACCGGCTCCGGCTGCGAGGTGACACTGTCATCTTGCGGACCGGCAAGCGTGCCGGCATCGACGTCGAGGTCTAGAGCGTGCGTCGGCTCCGCATGAAGCGGGCTTGCGAGCAGACCTGCGAACAGCCCTGCGGCGATCAGGTCAAAAGACAGATTTCGGGGTCGGAAAAGAATTGAGAGGCGCATCGTTCGTTCCCTGCATTACGCGCAAACCACCGCCCGGCATCCTCAATATAGCGGGCCAACAAGGCTTTACCAGGGCGCCTGGCGAGAAGTGATTCTCGTTATAGGCGAAGGGCCCAAACAACAGGTTACCCCGAATGCCCGTCGGTCAGTCGTGCTCCTCCGGCAGCTTGGGCAACGGCAGAACGGGAATTCCCTCTTTGTTCAATGACGTAGCCTCATCCGACGTCGCTTCACCGTAGATGTCCCGTGCCTCCGCTTCCCCGTAGTGGATCTTGCGGGCCTCATCGGGGAACTTTTCCCCGACATCGTCTGCATTGGCCTTCAGATGCTCGCGCAGGCCTCTCAGGATGGCAAAGCTCTGCTTCTGCTCCGGATTTGCAGGCAATTCGGGCGCCTCGGCGGCCGTCTGGTCTTGGTTCTTTCCGCGGCCCCGCACGACCGCCGGCGCCATGGGCGCCTTCCGCACCGCCGCACTTCCGCAGGCCGGGCAGCGGATGACCTCGGCCTCGATCTGCTCGTCATAGGACGCGCCGGACGAGAACCAAGCCTCGAAGCTGTGGCCTTCATCGCAAGAGAGCGCAAAGCGGATCACGATAGTTCCTTTCGTACAAAGTCGGGCTCGTCCCCAGCCGGCTCGATCTCGAACGGGCGCCCATGTTTGAGTGCGGGGATGGCCGCCCGCGCCTCGTCGGACCGTGCCAAGTCGATCTCGGCGAAGATCACGCAAGGGTCCCCGCCCGCCTCGGCCAGGATGTCGCCCCAGGGCGACACGATCATGCTGTGTCCGTATGTTTCCCGGCCATTCTCGTGCAGACCGCCTTGGGTGGCGGCCAACACGAACGATCCCGTCTCGATCGCCCGTGCCCGTAACAGCACATGCCAATGTGCCTGACCGGTCTGCTTGGTGAAGGCAGCAGGAATGGCGATGAGGTTGGCGCCGGCCGTGGCGAGCGCACGATAGAGCGCGGGGAACCGCAGGTCATAGCAAACGGTCATGCCGAGCCGCCCCCATGGCAGATCGGCAACGACCGCCTTGGAACCGGGCGCATAGTATTGCGACTCACGATAGCTCTCGCCACCTGCTAGGTCGACATCGAACATATGCAGCTTGTCGTAGCGCGCGGCGATCGCGCCTTTGGGGTCGATGAGAAAGGAGCGGTTGGCGACGCGGGTGTCGTCGGCCTGGATACCGAGCGAGCCCACATGCAGCCAAATCCCGAGTTCGGCCGCAAGCGCGCAGAAGACCTGCAAGGGCTCACTCGATGCTTCGGGACTCGCCTGCGCCAGCACAAGCGCCGGCTCAAGCTCCATGAGCGCGGTGTTCTCCGGCGTCTGCACATATTGGGCGCCCCCGCGCGCGGCCTCGCGGATCAATGCTTCGGCCGCTTCCAGATTGGGCGCGATGGTCCGGCCCGCCCGCAACTGCACAAGGGCGGCGCGGAACCGCCGGTCTGAGGGAATGCTCATTGGTATCTCATCGTCCGAGGCTGAAGCGTCTCAGGTCATCGTAACTGGCCCGATAACCGGCCTGGCGCAAGGCCAAACCCTACGCCCACACCTAGATCACAAAGCCGGCTCGACGGCCCGGGCAAGCACCACGACGTCCACGCGCGCGGCCTTGGCCCGTCTCAACACCCGCGCGCAAGCCTCCGCCGTGGCGCCCGTGGTGATGACATCGTCCACCAAGACGATGCGCTTGCCACTGAGTGTGAGCTCACGCGCACCATCGACTTTGAAGGCACCCGCCATGTTCTTCTTGCGCTGCTCGGCCGTGAACCCAACTTGGCTTGCCGTCTGCCGCACGCGTTTCAAGGCGAAGCAGTCGACGGGAGTGCTCGTGTGTTTCGGCAGCTCTTGGGAAATAAGCGCTGACTGATTGAACCGGCGCCACCACAGCCGCGAGTGGTAGGGCGGCACGGGCACGATCAAATCGGCGTCTTCCAGGAGTTGGGCCCGCCGCGCGCAAGCCACCAGCCGAACAGGCCAAGCCCCTCCTGGCGGTCGCGATATTTGAAGCTTTGGATCAGATCGCGCATGGTCCCAGAGTAGCGCGCCACGGCCCGCGCGCGGTCGTAGGCCGGGGGCGAGGCGATTGCCGCCGCCGACAGCAAAGGCCCGCCGGTATCGGAAGGCCCACTGTATCGAAAGGCAGCGGCACACCGAGGCGGTCGCAGATCGGAGGCGCTATGAAATCGATCCCCGCGAAACACGCCCCGCAGACTAGCCCGTGCCTGCTGACGCGCGCACGGCAGGCGATGCAGACCGGCCGCAGCAAGAGGTCCAGGCCGACACCGAACGCCGCGCGCCAGGAATGGCTCCGCCGGAACTGGGCTTCGCTCATCGACATCGGACCTATGATACAGCGTGACGGTGAGCACGGGAAACACGCAAGCCTATGACAATGAATGACCAGGCCCTCTTCGACCGCACTTTGCTCCGCCGGCGCCGGGCCCGCTTCGCCCATGAGATCACCGAGCGCGAGGCCCTGATTGCCCATGTGGCGCGGGAGATCGCCGAGCGCGTGAGTCTGATGCTGCGGGAGTTTCCCTTAGTGCTCGATCTCGGCGCCTATCACGGCTTGCTCGGCCAAGCGATCGCCGCGCTGCCCTCCGTCGGCGAGGTTGTCTATGCGGAGAGCACGTTCGCTTATGCAGAGCAGTGTCCGCGTCCAGCGCTGGTGTGCGACGAGGACCTCCTGCCGTTCAAGGACGCGAGCCTCAACCTGATCGTTTCGGGGCTGGCCCTTCACCGCGTCAACGATCTTCCCGGCAGTCTGATCCAGATCCGACGCGCGCTGGCGCCAGACGGTCTGTTCATGGCTGCGGCCTTAGGCGCGCGCGCGCTGATCGAACTACGCGAAGTGCTGATCGAAGCGGAAGGCGAGATAACGGGCGGCGCCTCCCCGCGCGTCTCGCCCTTTGGCGACGTGAGCGCCTATGGCGCGCTTCTGCAACGCGCAGGCTTTGCCCTGCCGGTGGCGGATTCAGAAATGCTGACCGTCACCTATCCTTCGCCGCGTGCGTTGATGCGCGAGGTGCGTGCGCTCGGCGGCGGCAATGTGCTGACGGCGCGCAGTAAGGCACCCCTGTCGCGCCGCACGTTGGGGCGCGCGGAGGAGCTCTATCGCGCGCGATACGGAACGCCCGACGGAAAGGTCACCGCGACCTTCGAGTTCGTGTTCATGAGTGGCTGGGCGCCGCATGAAAGCCAGCAGAAACCGCTGAAGCCCGGCAGCGCACAAGCACGGCTCGCGGATGCGCTCCACACCGAGGAACGCCCGGCCGGCGACAAGGCGTCGTTCGGCACATCGGCCGATGCGAAAGGGAAGGGCTAGCTGGAAAAGGCGTTGGCGACGCGCTGGAACAGGCCCGTGACACCCTCGCCCAGAGCAGCGACAGCTCCGATGATCACGATACTGAGCATGGCTGCAATGATGGCATACTCGATGGCCGTTGCGCCCGACGGCTCAGACGCAAAGCGGCGAGCCTCGGCGACAAACCGTGTCTTGAAGTCTGCGACCTTTGTCGTCTCTGCCGTCATCGCTCTTCTCGCCACAGTTTCAAAAGACGCGGCAACGTCTCTTTCAGCGGTTCGTCCGCCGGGGGCATGGCATATCCGGACAACGCATTCGGCCCTACCCAGGCAATTGCTTGCCCCTCACGCGGGACCACGGTTCCCTGCCAGCGCCGGCAGCCAAATACCGGCATAAGCAGATGAAACTCCGTATAGGGATAACTCGCAAAAGTTAAAGGAGTGAGTCCTGCAACCGACATCGTGATGCCGAGTTCTTCTTCCAGCTCGCGGATGATTGCATGTTCCGGCGTTTCACCGGGCTCGACCTTCCCGCCTGGGAACTCCCAGAGACCCGTGAGAGCCTTGCCTTCCGGACGTTTCGTGAGAAGGAGACGCCCCTCCACGTCAATCAGCGCGCAGGCCACGACAAGCACGACAGGCTTTGTCGTCCCATCTGCCATCTTGGTTTACGACCGGTAATCGGCGTTGATGGCGATGTACTCCTTGGTGAGATCGCAGGTCCACATCGTATCCTGCGCGGCGCCGACACCGACATCGACGGTGATCTCGATCTCCGGCCCCCGCATATAGGCGGCAGCGTCCGATTCCACATAGTCCGGTGCGGCTTCGCCATCCTTCGCGACCTCGATGTCGCCGAAGCGGATCGCAAGCTTGTCGCGGTCCGCCGCCTCGCCAGCTTTGCCAACGGCCATGACGATGCGTCCCCAATTGGGGTCCTCGCCGGCGATCGCCGTCTTGACCAAAGGCGAGTTCGCGATCGCCTTCGCGATGACGCGCGCGGCCGCCTTGGTTTCCGCACCCGTGACAGTCACCTTGACGAACTTGGTTAGCCCCTCGCCGTCCTTGACGATCTGGTGCGAAAGATCGCGCATGAGCGCGGCCAAGGCCGCGCGGAAATCGTCGAGGCGCGGATCATCGCCGTTCGCAATACGCGGGCAGCCACGCTTCGTAGCAGTGCCCGTCGCGAACAGGAGCACCGTGTCGCTGGTCGAAGTGTCGCTGTCGATGGTGATGGCGTTGAAACTGTCCTCGACGAGCGGCGCTAGAATCGCGTGCAGCGCGCCGGGCTCAATTGCGGCATCAGTGAATATAAAGGACAGCATGGTCGCCATGTCGGGCGCAATCATGCCTGCGCCTTTGGCGATGCCGTTCAGCGTGATGTCTACGCCATCGATCTTGCATGTGCGGGTCGCAAGTTTGGGAAAGGTGTCCGTGGTCATGATCGCCTGCGCCGCCGCCTCATAGCCATCCGGCGTCGCGCTCCGCGCAAGCTCGGCGAGACGGGCCACGAACTTGGACGGCTCCAACGGCTCGCCGATCACCCCCGTCGAGGCGATGTAGACGTCGGCGTCCAGGCAGTCGGCGACGTCTGCGGCGGCGTGCGCCGTCTCCTTCACCGCCACGGACCCACGCATGCCGGTGAACGCATTGGCATTGCCGGAATTGACGACGAGCGCGCGCGCCATGCCATGGCGCAAATGCTGGCGGCACCATTCAACGGCGGCAGAGGCGGTCTTCGATTGCGTAAGAACGCCCGCCACCGTGGTCGCCGGCTCGAACAGCGCCAACAACAAGTCGGTGCGTCCCGCATAGCGGATTCCGGCGGCGCACGAAGCCATGCGCACACCGTCAATCGGCGGCAATTCCGCTAGGCGTTCTGGCGCAAAAGGCGAGATCTTGGCCAAGGCTCACCGCTTGGAGCTTAGTGGTCTTCTTTGAACTCTTCGTCAGGCAGCGGAGGCGCCTCGCCGCGCAAGGCGGCATCGTCCATGGACCGCTTGATCTTAGGATCGACAATCTCGATCTTGGCCGAATTGCGCAAGCCGGAGACGACCGCCTGCGCCTTCTGCGTCACGAGCTGGGTCAGGATGGCCTGCTTGACGTCATCGAAGTTCGGCGGCTTCTGGTCGCGCTTGTCCTCGACCTTGATGACGTGCCAGCCGAACTGGGTCTCTACGGGATCGGAAATCTTGCCCACGTCGAGCGAAAAGGCCGCTTCCTCGAACGGCTTCAGCATCTGACCGCGGCTGAAATACCCGAGATCGCCACCCTTGGCGTTCGTGTCCTTGGATAGCTCCTCGGCCACCTTCGCGAAGTCGTCGCCTTTCTCCAGGCGCTTCTTGACGGCCTCCGCTTCTTCCTTGGTGGCAACCAGAACATGCCGGGCATGCACTTCCTGCGCCGGTTTCATGCCAGCGAGCTTCTCGTCGTAGATCTTCTTGGCGTCGGCGTCCTTCACCGCGCCCGTGATGCTCGAGTCGAAATACGCATCGCGCAGCGCGCGCCGCGTGTGATATTTGACCCGCGCATCGAAATTGTCGGCCTTGTTGAGCTTGTCCTTCTCGCCGGCGGCGGCCATCAGCTCGTTCTCGATGACAAATTGCAGCAGCACGCGCTGGCGATCGTCCGGGCGGAAACTGCCGAGCCGCGGTCCCACCTCCGAAGCGGCGAAGTCGAGATCCGATTGCTTGATTTCGACACCGTTCACCCGGGCAATGACCGCGTCTTCGGCAGCGGCGGCGAACGGAACGAGAGAGACGGACGCTGCCAGAAGCAGCATGGCTGACCAAATTTTCACAGGATGAATTCCTCGTATTCTGCCCGTCCGTGTCGCGCCGGCGGGCCGGTTGGGTGCTTTCCCCGCGCCATGTTTAGCCTTGGGCCCGCCCATTGCCAAGCGGGGGAATTGACCGCACCCCATTTATTCTATATTTCTGGACATATGGACACATCAACCGCTCTAACCGCTCTCGGCGCCCTGGCTCAGGAGGGCAGGCTGAAGGTCTTCCGCCTTCTCGTCCGCGCCGGAACCGAGGGAATGGCGGCCGGCGACATCGCCCGCACGCTTCAGGTCCCCCACAACACACTGTCATCCCAGCTCGCTATCCTGTCGCGCGCTCAGCTGATCCAATTCCGAAAAGATGGCCGCTCGATGATTTACACGGTCGACCTGCAAGGCACGCGAGCCCTGCTGTGTTTCTTGGTGGAGGATTGTTGTCAGGGAGAGCCATCCGTTTGCTCGCCGCTGATTGAGTCCGCCCTGGCTGGTTGCTGTGCAAGCCAAGGAGGAAATGCCTCATGACCGCCCCCAACAAAAATGAGCCGCTCAACGTGCTCTTCCTATGCACCGGCAACTCGGCCCGCTCGATCCTGGCGGAGTGCATCCTGAACCGCGAGGGCCGAGGCAAATTTCGCGCCTACAGCGCGGGCAGCATGCCGACCGGCGAGGTGAACCCCATCGCACTCGGGCTCTTGCGCAAGTTGAATTATGAGGTTTCGGGCCTGCGCTCGAAGTCCTGGGACGACTTCGCCGGACCCGACGCGCCCGAGTTCGACTTCGTATTCACGGTCTGCGACGACGCCGCCAATGAGGCCTGCCCGGTCTGGCCGGGGCAGCCCATGACGGCGCATTGGGGCCTGCCGGATCCAGCCAAGGCCAAGGGCACCGACGCCGAGCGCGGCCTGGCCTTCGACGACGTCTACCGCATGCTCCACCAGCGCATCTCGATCCTGGTGAGCCTGCCGCTCGATAGCCTCAGCAAGCTCGCGCTCCAGGAGCATCTCGACCAGATCGGCAAGACGGGGCAATCCGCCAAGGAGCCCGCCTAGAGACCCGCCTTGCCCTCCGCGTCGCGTTGACAAGGGTAAGGGCGCCTCTTATGTCTCAAACGCGTTGATCCCCGGCATTTTTCGTCAATTTCCCAAGAGGTTTGGCGAGCATCGACCGGGGATTGCCGCACTCAAGCAGCCAGGGACCTTGAAGGGCTTTACCTAAGCCCCACTTGGCCTGGCTCACCCCATACGAGGCTTAAAGATCGCGATGCTTTCCTTCGGCACTCTCGCCACCAAAGTCTTCGGCTCCTCCAACGAGCGCAAGCTCAAGAAATATGCGAGCGCGGTCGAGACCATCAACGCACTGGAGCCCGAGACCGCCGCGCTGACCGACGAACAGCTGCGCGCGCGTACCGATGAGTTCCGCAAGCGCCTGGCCGACGGCGAGACCCTCGACGACCTGCTGCCCGAGGCGTTCGCCACCGTCCGCGAGGCCGCTAAGCGTACGCTGGGTCAGCGTCATTTCGACGTGCAGCTTGTCGGCGGCATGGTGCTGCACGAAGGCCGCATCGCCGAGATGAAGACCGGCGAAGGCAAGACACTCGTCGCCACGCTTCCCGTCTATCTCAACGCGCTCGCCGGACGCGGCGTGCATGTCGTTACCGTCAACGACTATCTCGCCAGCCGCGACGCCGCCTGGATGGGCAATGTCTACGAGTTCCTCGGCCTCACGGTCGGCACCATCGAGCACGCTCTCGACGACATCCAACGCAAAGAGCAATACGCCTGCGACGTCACCTATGGCACCAACAACGAATACGGCTTCGACTATCTGCGCGATAACATGAAGTACGCGGACACCGAGATGGTGCAGCGCGGCCACTTCTTCGCCATCGTCGACGAGGTCGACTCCATCCTGATCGACGAGGCGCGCACGCCGCTGATCATTTCCGGCCCGCTCGACGACCGTTCCGATTTCTACACCACGATTGACGTCTTCATTCCGGAACTTGTCGAAGAGGACTACGAGCTCGACGAGAAGACCCGCAGTGTGACGCTGACCGAGGCCGGCAACGAACATGTGGAGCAGCTTCTACAAAAAGCGGGCCTGTTGAAGGGCGACTCCCTTTACGACGTCGAGAACGTCAGCGTCGTGCATCACGTCCAGCAGGCCTTGCGCGCGCACAAGCTGTTCCTGCGCGACCGCGACTACATCGTGAAGAACGACGAGGTCGTCATCATCGACGAGTTCACCGGCCGCATGATGGCGGGCCGGCGTTATTCGGAAGGCCTGCATCAGGCGCTGGAGGCCAAGGAGAACGTGGCCATCCAGCCGGAAAATCAAACGCTCGCGACCATCACCTTCCAGAACTTCTTCCGTCTCTACGACAAGCTTGCCGGCATGACCGGCACTGCCGCCACCGAGGCCGACGAGTTCATGGACATTTACGGGCTCGAAGTCGTCGAAGTGCCGACCAACCGGGAAATGATCCGCAACGACGAGGACGACGAGGTCTACCGCTCCGCGAACGAGAAGTACCAGGCGATCGTCGAGCTCATCAAGGACGCCAAGAAGCGCGGGCAGCCCATGCTGGTCGGCACCACGTCCATCGAGAAATCCGAACTGCTGTCGGAGGTCCTCAAGAAGGACAAGGTCGTCCACAAGGTGTTGAACGCGCGCTACCACGAGCAGGAGGCGCATATCATTGCGCAGGCCGGCGTGCCGGGCGCGGTGACCATCGCCACCAACATGGCCGGGCGCGGCACGGACATTCAGCTCGGCGGCAACGCCGAGATGCTGCTCGAGGACTGGCTCGCCGAGCAGAAGGAAAAGAGCAAAGAGCCGAGCCCCGCCGACGTTGAAAAGAAGCGCACCGAGATCGCCGAGAGTGTCGAGGAGAAGAAGCAGCGGGCGCTGGACGCCGGCGGCCTCTTCGTGATCGGCACCGAGCGTCACGAAAGCCGGCGCATCGATAACCAGCTCCGCGGCCGCTCCGGCCGTCAGGGCGACCCGGGCCGCTCGCGATTTTTCTTGTCGCTCGAGGACGATTTGATGCGCATCTTCGGCTCCGAGCGCATGGATGGCATGCTTCAGGCGCTGGGCTTGAAGGACGGCGAAGCCATCGTCCATCCCTGGATCAACAAGGCGCTGGAGAAGGCGCAAGCGAAGGTCGAAGCGCGCAACTTCGATATCCGCAAGAACTTGCTCAAGTTCGACAACGTGATGAACGATCAGCGCAAGGCGATCTTCGAACAGCGTCTCGAACTATTGGGCGATGCCGATCTCAACGAGACGGTCGCCGAGATGCGCCGCTCCGTGGTCGACGACATGGTCGAGCGGCACATTCCCGAGAAGTCCTATGTCGATCAATGGGACCTCGACGGTCTCAAAGAGGCCGTGCACAACATCTTCGATCTTGATTTGCCCGTCGGCGATTGGGCGGCCGAGGAAGGCATCGGCGAAGGGGAGATCCACGGGCGGATCATCAAGGCCACCGACGAGGCTGCGGCGAAAAAGGCAGCGGAATTCGGACCGCAGATGATGCGCCAATTGGAGCGCGGGATTTTGCTGCAAACCCTCGACGGGCTGTGGCGCGAGCATCTGGTGACGCTCGAGCATCTGCGCCAAGTCATCGGCCTACGTGGCTATGGCCAGCGCGATCCGCTCAACGAGTTCAAGGGCGAGAGCTTCACCCTGTTCGAGCAATTGCTGGGGCGCCTGCGCGAAGCGGTGACCGGACAGCTGATGCATGTCGAGCTTACCCAAGACGAGGAAGTTCCGCCGCTCGAAGGTGCCGAACTCCCGCCCATGGAAATTCACCATCTCGATCCCAACACCGGCGAGGACGAGTTCGCGCTGGAAGGCGCCAGCGCGGGGCCTGCCGGCGGCGCGGCAGCCAAGCCTGCACGCACCCGGAAGCCCGCAGCGGCCGCCGTGGATCCCGCCAACCCCGCCACCTGGGGCAAAGTCCAGCGTAACGCGCCGTGCCCTTGCGGCTCCGGCAAGAAGTACAAGCACTGCCACGGCACCTATAGCTAGGCGCATCGGCCCGCACTAAGAGTTGAACGCCCTCGGCACCGCTGTCCGGGGGGGCATGAGGGGGACGTTCGACACTCATGACGCTCGATCAAGCGCTCGCCTTCGCCGTCGTCATCGGCATGATGGCGCTCTTCATCTGGGGGCGCCTGCGCTACGACGTGGTGGCGCTGCTGTCCCTCCTGGCCGCGATCGCCACAGGGATCGTGCCGCCGGACAAGGCGTTCTCGGGCTTCAGCGACGACATCGTCATCATCGTGGCCAGCGCGCTGATCGTCAGCGCCGCAGTCGGACGCTCCGGCGTGATCGAACGCGTCGTGCGCATGCTGGGGCCCTATCTCACGACCGTGTACCGTCAGATCGCCGCGCTGGTCGGCGCCGTGACGGCGCTCTCCGGCTTCGTCAAGAACATCGGCGCACTTGCCATGCTGATGCCCGTCGCGTTTCAGGTCGCGCGGCGCACGGGTACCTCGCCCTCCTCGCTGCTGATGCCCATGTCGTTCGGCGCACTCCTCGGCGGCACCGTGACGCTGATCGGCACCTCGCCCAACATCATCGTGTCGCGCTCGCGCGAGCAGATCGTCGGCGAGCCGTTCCACATGTTCGACTTCGCGCCCGTCGGCGCCAGCCTCGCCGTGCTGGGCTTCGTGTTCTTGCTGTTCGGCTGGCGGCTACTGCCCAAAGACCGCAAGGGCACCGTCTCCATGGACGCCGCCTTCAACCTCTCCGGCTACACCACCGAAGTGACCGTGCCGGAGGACTCCCCTGCCGCGGACATCACCGTCAAAGCGCTTGAGGATCTCGGCGAGGGTGAAATCGAAGTCATCGCCATGGTGCGCGACACCAAGCGGCGTTTCGATCCGGCAGGGAACACCGTCATCAAGGCGAACGACGTCGTTATCTTGCGCGGCGAGCCGCAAGCCCTGGAGCGCATCGTGGCGCTGGAGAAGCTGACGCTGATCCAGGACGAGGAGCATCGCGAGACCGACACGCCGGCCGACGCAATCGGCATCATGGAAGCGGTGATCACGCCCGACTCGCAATTGATCGGGTCTTCGGTCGGCCAGCTCAAACTCCCCGAACGTCATGGGCTCACACTGCTTGCGGTCAGCCGTACCGGACGCCGCATCGCCAATCGCTTGCGCACCGTGAAGCTCCGCGCCGGCGACGTCGTGGTGCTGCAGGGCGATCTTTCGGACATGCCCGAGACGCTTGGCGAGTTGCATCTCCTGCCGCTTGCCGAGCGCGACTTGCGCATCGGCCGTCAGGGCAGCCTTATCCCCGTCGCCGTACTCATCGCCGCAATGGTCCTCGTCGCCCTCCATCTGGTGCCGGTGGCCACCGCGTTCTTCGGTGCGGCGGTGATCCTGCTGCTCGCGCGCTCTTTGAGCCTGCGCGAGGCCTATGACGTGGTCGAGTGGCCGATCCTCGTCATGCTCGGCGCGCTGATCCCGGTGAGTGATGCCTTGCGCACAACGGGCGGCACCGACCTCATCGCTGCCTGGCTCTCCGAAACGGCCTCATCGCTGCCGGTCTATGGCGCGTTGCTCTTGCTGATGGCGGCCGCCATGGCGGTGACGCCCTTCCTCAACAATGCCGCAACCGTTCTCGTGATGGCGCCTATCGCCGCGACGTTCGCCGCCAATCTCGGCTATAGCCCCGACCCGTTTCTCATGGGCGTGGCCATCGGCGCGGCCTGCGACTTCCTCACGCCCATTGGGCATCAGTGCAACACGCTGGTATTGGGCCCCGGCGGTTACCGCTTTGGCGACTATTGGCGGCTGGGCTTACCGCTCTCGGTGCTTGTGCTGCTGGCCGGTACGCCGCTCATTCTGTATTTCTGGCCGGTCTGACCTTACGAATTACCGGCCGTCTCAGGCGGGCAGCGTTCCTCGACCAGGCTGTTGAACGTCTGAAGCGAGCCCTTCTCGAACACGTAACGCCCCTCGCACACGCTGACGGCAGGCGGTACGAGCGTTTTCTCGAACAGGTCGTGGCCCTTTTTCAGGTTGGCCCAGAACCCACTCCACTTGTCGCCCCGGCGCAAGTGCATGTTGCGCTCCGTCATGCGGAACGGAAAGGCGTGCACGGGGATGCGCGCCTGCCCGTTTTCGAGCGCTGTGGTGACAAATGCCCAGAGTTCGTCCACCACCTTATGCGTCACCGCATAGCAGCCGACGGATGCACAGCCCCCATGCACCATGAGGAAGGAACCCGTGCGGCCCCTCCCGCGGTCATACACGTTGGGAAAGCCGAGATTGAACGATAGATGCTCGATGCTGTTGGGATTGAGCGCGTCCTTGTCGACCGTGTAGAAGCCCTCCGGCGCTTGCCGGTCGCCTTCCTTCAGCTTCGGCCCCAAACGCCCCGACCACATGCAAATCGGATACGTAGCAAAGTGTTGGAAGCGCCCGTTCTTCTGCGTCCACACCTCAATCTCCGATTCCAGCTTGTAGATGCGGATGTGAACCGGATCGCCGAGGCTCACCCCCTGCTCGGCAAGGCGCGAGGAAAAGCGTGAGAGATCCGGCGTCCCCGGCAGCGGCTTGCCGGCCCGATGCAGCGACTTGTACTTCGCGCGATCCAGATTGATGTAGGCGCGATCGAGAAACTGCCGGCCCTCAGGGGTGAACAGGAAATACGCGCCGCCCGCGAGCGCCGCGAAAAAAAGCCAGACGAGGAGGTGCCGCAACATCGTCGTTCATGAGCCAGAGGAAATGGGCCAGACGATGGAGTATAGCGCCGCTTACTTCTTCTTTTTGCTCTTCTTGCTAAGCGTCTTCTTTTTGCTCTTCTTGCTAAGCGTCGGCGTTGCCGGTCCCAAGGTCATCGCCCGGTAGGTCGGCGTGATCGAGCCGAAGCTCAGCCCCATGACGCTGCCGAGCGGCTTGGAGAGCGAGGCGTGCGACATGTTCGGCGCCTCTTTCGGGGGCTTGAAGGCCACCACCGGCAGCTTCTCATAACGCGGGCAGGAGCGCCGCGGGTGGGGATGCTTGCCGTCAGCGAAGGTAGCGTTGACCACGTAGCGCTTGCCGCATACGGCGAGCGCCGGCGCCAGCCGCGTGGTTTCGAAGAAGTCGTAGCCTTCCTTCAGGTTCTTCCAGAACGTGTACCAATCGTGCTCTTTCTGCGCCGCCAAATTGGCCTTGGTCATGCGGAACGGAAAGGCGTGCACTTGGAACTTCTCTTGCCCGCCGGCGAACGCCTCGCGCGCGAGGACATAGATCTCCTCCATCACCGCGTCGGTCATGGCGTAGCAGCCCGAGGAGGTGCAATCGCCATGCACCATCAGATTGGCCCCCGTGCGGCCGAACGAGCGGTCGTAGGCGTTGGGGTAGCCCATGTTGAAGGCGAGGTAGTATTTGCTCTTCGGATTCATCAGGTCCTTGTCGACCAGATAGAACCCTTCAGGCGCCTGCCGGTCGCCCTGCTTCAGCTTGGGCCCGAGCCCGCCCGAATAGGCACAGATCGGATAGGTCTTCAGGTGGTAGTAGTGCCCGTCGTCCTTTTGCTTCCAGATCTCCAGCTCTGACTCGGCCTTGAAGATACGGATGAGAATGGGCTGCTGCTCGGTCATACCCTTCGTGCCAAGGAGCATGGCGGTCCGCGCCGAGAGCGGCTTCATGTAAGGCGGCGAGAACTGGCCACAGCCTCCGAGCGCGGCCACCGCGGCGACCACGCCCCCAAGAAGTACGGCCGTGACAAACTTCGAACGAAGCATCGCAGGGCCCCTCGCGCACCCCGACCAAGATCAAGTTAGGTTGGTTAACGAAACGTTAGCGCGAGCACCCTACACCCCACTACGCCCCGGATTTCCTCGATTTTGGCCATACTATACGCTTGCCAATATCGAGTTGGCCTCAAAAAAAAGGCGTATTTTGGGGCGCTGGATGCGCTTAGCCGGCCCGCCCCATGGCGAGAAACTTCTCGCGCCGGTCTTTGCGAATTTCGTCCGCCGAGCGGCCGTCGAATTCGGTGATGGCCTTCACAATGACGTCGCCGGCCGCCTTGATCACACCCTCCGTATCGCGATGGGCGCCGCCCACGGGCTCGGGGATGATGCCGTCGACAATGCCGAACCGCAGCAGGTCCTGGGCGGTGATCTTCATATTCGTCGCCGCGTCCTGAGCGCGGGCCGAATCCCGCCACAGGATCGACGCGGCCGCTTCCGGCGAGGCGACCGTATAGATGGAGTGCTCCAGCATGTAGATGCGGTTTGCCGTGGCGATGGCCACCGCGCCGCCAGACCCGCCCTCACCGACGATGAGGGAAACGATGGGCACCCCCAGCCGCAGGCAGCAATCGGTGCAGCGGGCGATCGCCTCCGCCTGCCCGCGCTCCTCCGCGCCAATGCCGGGATAGGCGCCGGCCGTATCGACCAGGCTCACGACGGGCATCGAGAAGCGATCGGCCATCTCCATCAGGCGCACCGCCTTCCGGTAGCCTTCCGGGCGCGCCATGCCGAAATTGTGCTTGAGCCGCCCTTCCGTATCGGAGCCCTTTTCATGGCCGATGACCATGACCGAGAGGCCCGAGAGGCGCCCGATCCCGCCAATGATGGCCTCGTCCTCGGCAAAATAGCGGTCGCCGGCCAGCGGCGTGAAATCGGCCACCAGCCCTTCGATATAGTGCTTGAAATGCGGACGCTCGGGGTGGCGGGCCACCTGCGTCTTCTGCCACGGCGTCAGCTCGGCGTAGGTCTCCACCAGCGCCTCGTGAGCCTTGCTCTCCAGCCTCGCCAATTCCTCGGTCATGGGGACCGATTCATCGTCGGCGACAAGCGCCTTCAACTCGGCAACCTTGCTTTCGAGCTCCGCAATCGGCTTTTCAAAATCGAGATAGGTACGCATGCGCCTCGGCTATTCCCCGCCGGAAACCCCAGTTTTCCTCGGCGGGCACTCTTATAACAAAACGGAAGGCCACGGGAATCCGGATGTAAGTGGCCTTGTGAGCGGGACCTGTCAACCGGCGCCCGTCTTTGGAGCCTAGCGGCGCTTGGTTAAGTGAGCCTGAGCGAGGGGGTGATGCTGCTCCACCAGCCGGCGCAGGCGCTCTTCGATCACATGGGTGTAAATCTGCGTCGTGGAGATGTCCGCGTGTCCGAGCAGCTGCTGGACGGTCCGCAGATCGGCGCCCCGCTCCAGAAGATGGCTGGCGAAGGCATGGCGCAGCACATGGGGAGAGACCCGCGCCGGATCGAGCCCGGCCTTGAGCGCCAGCGCCTTAAGCTCCTGGCCGAAGCGCTGACGCGTGATGTGCTGACCGCCATCGCCAGTGGGAAAGAGCCACAGCGATGCGTCGAGCCCCGCCTCGCCCAAGGCCGCCCGGTGCGCGGCGAGTGCCTCCCGGGCCGCCTCGTTGAGCGGCACCAGCCGCTCCCGCCCGCCTTTGCCCTTGATCGTCAGGACCCTGTCGTCGGCGGCGAGCACATTGCGGGGAAGCGCAATCAGCTCCGACACCCGCATGCCCGAGGCATAGAGCGTCTCGAGGAGCGCATAGAGCCGCAACGCGCGCGTCCACGGCGCACCTTGCGTAGAAATGGCGCAGGACTGCTTGGCCGTATCGATCAGCGTCTCCACCTCGGCGAGCGACAGGACCTTCGGCAAGGGGCGGCCGAGCTTCGGGCTATCGACGGCCGAGGTCGGATCGTCGACACGCAGGCCTTCGCCTAGGAGAAAGCGGAAGAACTGGCGGATCGCGGAAAGCTTGCGCGCGCGCGAGGTGGAGGCGAGCCCTCTGTCCGAAAGACTTTCGAGATAGGCGCGCACGTGATCGGCAGATGCCTTTTTGGCGCCGACCTTCTTCGCTGCCAGGAAAGCGAGGAAGTCGGAAATGTCTCGCGCATAGGCGTCGATCGTATGAGACGCAGCGCCGCGCTCGGCCATGAGCATGTCGAGGAACAGCGCCAGCTCGGAGCTGTCGGCACGCCGGGAGGACCCTTTTGCGGGGGCCATGGCTCTAGGCCCTTCCAGGCGCCCAAATGGCACCGAAAAACGGACTATTGCGCGCGGTGGCTGGGCGGAAGAACGATTGAGGGTTCGATCTTGGTCGGGGCACCCGATACGTCGGCCGCGCGCTGGGTCGCCTTGACGTTGCGCAACGCTTTGGAGATTTCCTTGGGCTCTGGCTGAAAGTATTCGGCGAGCACATAGAGGCTTCCAGCGACGACACCGGCGATCGTCCCTAAGACTGCAAGGAAACGAAACAGGGTTGGCATTGAGGCGCTCGTATTCCTAACTATCTGTGGGTTCCGACCAGGCGGTATTATGACTCAAAACGCCCGAGCGCCTTAACCCTTCAATCGCATCATGGACGATTCGACACGGCCCTGCCAGCATGGGACATTGGGCCGCCCTTCGCACATATGACCCCACGCTTGGCTGAACATAATAAAGACGACCGCACGGCGCAGTTGGCTGAAATCCGCCAATTGCTGGGCGCGCGCTCGGTCGTCCTGATCGGCTTGATGGGCGCCGGGAAGACGGCTGTCGGCCGACGCCTGGCCAATTGGCTCGATTTGCCCTTCACCGACGCCGACAGCGAGATCGAGGCAGCGGCGGACCAGACCATCAAGGAGATCTTCGCCACGCACGGTGAGGCCTATTTCCGCGAGGGAGAGCAGAAGGTAATCACCCGGCTCCTGGAGAATGGCCCGCAAGTGCTTGCCACGGGCGGCGGCGCCTATATGAACCCCAAGACGCGCGCCGCCGTTAAGGCAAACGGTATCTCGGTGTGGCTCAGGGCGGACTTGCGGGTTTTGTTGAAGCGCGTCGGGCGCCGCGATCACCGGCCGTTGCTGGCTAACGGCAACCCCGAAACCGTGATGAAGAAATTGATGGCTGAACGCGATCCCATTTACGCCGAAGCGGACATCATCGTGGAGAGCCGCGAAGTGCCCCACGAAGTGATCGTCGGCGCCGTGGTCGATGCGCTGGGTGCTGAACTCGGGTGCAAGGCCAAGCCGCGGGCACGCCGGCGGCGGAAGGCTTAAGCAATGGACGACACCGCGACATCTACCAATTTGGGTGAGACGACCATCGACGTCGCGCTGGCCGAGCGCGGCTATCATGTCGTCATCGGCGAAGATTTGCTGGCGTCCGCGGCCGGGCGGCTCAAGGCGCTTCTGCCCGGCGCACGCTTCGCCGTGGTGAGCGACTCCAACGTGGCGCCCCTTCATATGGGCCCACTCAAGGAGAGTCTCGAACAGGACGGACTGTTTCTTGGCTCCGCGGTCGTTGCGCCTGGCGAGGCCAGCAAGAGCTTTCCGGTTCTTGCCAAGCTGTGCGAGACGCTGCTGGACCTTGGCGTCGAACGCGGCGATTGCGTCATCGCGCTCGGCGGCGGCGTGGTCGGCGACTTGGCAGGGTTCGCTGCCTCGATTTTGAGGCGCGGCGTGCGGGTCGTGCAGGTACCGACATCGCTCCTGGCGCAAGTGGATTCCGCAATCGGCGGCAAGACCGGCATCGACACCTCGCAAGGCAAGAACCTGATCGGCACGTTTCATCAACCGAACCTGGTGCTCGCCGACGTGGATGTGCTGTCGACATTGAGCGAGCGGGAGTTTCGTGCCGGCTATGCCGAAGTGGCCAAATACGGGCTGTTGGGCGATGCGCCCTTCTTCGTGTGGCTGGAGCAAAACTGGCAAGGCGTGTTCGCCGACGAGACCGGCAAGCGCCGCCACGCCGTGGAGACCAGCGCGCGCGCCAAGGTGGACATCGTTGTGGCCGACGAGCGCGAGGAAAGCGGCACGCGGGCGCTGCTCAATCTCGGCCACACCTTTGGTCACGCGCTGGAGGCCTTCGCCGGCTATTCCGATCGGCTGCTGCACGGGGAGGCCATTTCCATCGGCATGCGCCTCGCCTTCACCTATTCGGTGGAGCGGGACCTCTGCACGCCAGACGACGCCGCGCGCGCCGAAGCACATTTCAAGGCCGTTGGCCTTCCCACCGACATCGCGACCATCCCCGGCGACAAGCCGACGCCGGGCGAACTGTTACGTCTGATGGCCCAAGATAAGAAAGTCGCAGGCGGCAAGCTCGTGCTGGTACTCGTCAAGGGTATCGGCCAGGCCTTCATCGAGCACGACGTCTCCATGGAGCAGATGACCGACTTCTTGAAGCGGGAGTGCGCGCGCCGATGACCTTAGCGCTAGGTCTCACGCTCGGCGCCATCGTTGGCCTCCTCGTCGTCTCCGCCTTCTTCTCCGGTTCGGAGACAGCATTGACGGCGGCAAGCCGCGCCCGCATGCACGCGCTCGAAGAGGACGACAATGCGCGCGCAAAGCTCGTAAACCGGCTTCTGTCCTCGCGCGAGCGCCTAATCGGCGCACTGCTCCTCGGCAACAATCTCGTCAACATCGCAGCATCCGCGTTGGCGACCAGCTTGTTCTTGTCGGTGTTCGGCGAAGCGGGCGTCGTCTATGCCACGATTGTCATGACGGTTCTCGTCGTCGTGTTCGCCGAGGTGCTGCCCAAGACCTACGCCATCCTCAACGCCGACCGCATGGCGCTGGCCGTATCGCCGATCCTCAAATGGCTCGTCGCCGTACTCGCACCCGTGACCGCCGCGCTGCAATTTCTCGTGCGGCACACCTTGCGCTTGTTCGGCTCGTCCATCGCCGATGACGCCGACGTATTGTCCGCCCATGAGGAGATTCGCGGCGCCATCGAGCTGCATCACAAGGAAGGCGGCGTGGTGAAGCTCGACCGCGACATGCTGGGCGGTGTGCTCGACCTGCGCGAGCTCGACGTCTCCGACATTATGGTGCACCGGACCAACATGGACGCGATCGACGCCGAACTGCCGCCGGGCGAGATCGTCGACGCGGCCCTCAAAAGCCCGCACACGCGGCTACCGCTATGGCGCGGCGAACGCGAGGAGATCGTCGGCATTTTGCACGCGCGCACGCTGTTGCAGGCCTTGCGGGACTCAGAAGGCGACGTTTCGAAGATCGACGTCATGTCGCTGGCAACCTCGCCATGGTTCGTGCCCGACACGACAACGCTGAAAGCGCAGCTCAGCGCCTTCCTCAAGGAGAAGGCGCACTTTGCCATCGTCGTGGACGAGTACGGCGAGGTGATGGGGCTGGTGACGCTGGAGGATATTATCGAGGAGATCGTCGGCGACATCACCGACGAGACGGATATCGGCGCTTCCCTCGCCAAGCCGCAGGCCGACGGGTCGCTGATCGTCGACGGCCTCGTGCCGATCCGCGACGTGAACCGGCTAATGGAGTGGGACCTGCCGGACGAAGAGGCGACCACCGTGGCCGGCCTCGTCCTTCATGAGGCGCAGACCATTCCCAATCCGGGTCAGGCCTTCACCTTCCATGATTTCCGCTTCGAGATCTTGCGGCGGCATAGGAACCGCATCACTTCGTTGCGCGTGACGCCTTTGGACGATGCGCGCCCGGCCGACGCCGAGACCAGTGAAGCCTAGGCTCTAAGCCTCCTCGGGGGCGAGCGTTGCGAGCGCCAGCGCATGGATATTGCCTGACATCTCCTCGGCCAGCACGTCATTGACCATGCGGTGACGCTCCAGCCGGGACTTGCCGGCGAAGGCGGCCGACACCACCTTGACGGCGAAATGGCTCTCGCCCGTGCCCGGCGAGCCGGCATGGCCCGCGTGGAGATGGGACTCGTTGACGACATCGAGCGCGTCCGGCTGGAAGGCTTCGGTCAACTTTTCCCTGATCGACTGCTCAATGCTCATTGGCTTGATGGTCCTTGGCTGCATGTGGCGGTGCGTGGCATTCAACCGTACAGATTATCGCGTTTGTCATCACGGAGCCATGCTTGTTGTAACCAATGCTCGTTCCCATAATGCCGATTCGATGAAGCTCAACTCAAAATTTTTCGACGGCCTGCGCGTCAAGCCCGACAAGGACCGTCGGCTGCGCGACACCACCCCCAAATGCGACTGGGAAGGCTGTAGCGAGCCAGGCCTCTATCCGGCGCCGAAGGGCCGTGGGCTCGAGGGTCAGTATCACCGCTACTGCCTCGACCACGTCCGCGCGTACAACAAGGGCTACAACTATTTTTCCGGGATGCCTGACGACGACGTCGTCGAGCACCAGAAGGACGCCGCGACCGGCAACCGCCCGACCTGGTTCGTCGGCGTCAATTCCACCTCCCGTAACCGCACAAAACGCGGCAAGCCCGGGGGCTACAGCCACCGGTTCGACGCCGAGGACCCGTTCCGCCTGTTTGGCGAGAATGCGCCGGGCGGCAAGCCCCCCGGGGAGGCCCCGAGCCGCCCTCTGAAGCGCCTGGAACGCAAGGCCCTCCGCCAGCTCAATCTGGAGGACAACGCCTCCAAGCCTGAGATCAAGACCCGCTTCAAGGAATTGGTTAAGCGCCTCCACCCCGACCACAATGACGGCGACCGCTCCTCGGAGGACAAGTTGCGCGAAGTGATCCAAGCCTATAATTATTTAAGGCAGGCGGGGCTCGCATAAGTCGCTGGGCCAGCCCCCGGCAAATCCAGGCTCTGCCCTCTGGCGAGCCTCTACTGAAACGCGACACACAGGCTCATCTTAAGACAATGACACTTGAAGCTGCTCAGAACGGTGCCGGTCTGCCGGACATGACCGTTTCCGTCCGCCAGGTCTTCGGCATCGATAGCGATCTCGAGGTTCCCGCCTATTCCCAGCCGGACGAGCACGTCCCGGACGTGGACCCCGACTATCTGTTCAACAGGGACGTGACGCTGGCCATCCTCGCGGGGTTCAAACACAACCGCCGCGTGATGATTCAGGGCTATCACGGCACCGGCAAGTCGACCCATATCGAGCAGATCGCCGCGCGGCTGAATTGGCCGTGCCTCCGCATCAATCTGGACAGCCACGTGAGCCGCATCGATCTCGTCGGCAAGGACGCCATCGTCATCAAGGACGGCAAGCAGGTCACGGAGTTCCGCGAGGGTATCCTACCTTACGCGCTTCAGACCAACACCGCGCTGTGCTTCGACGAATACGACGCCGGGCGTCCTGACGTGATGTTCGTCATTCAGCGCGTGCTGGAGGTCTCCGGCAAACTGACCTTGCTCGACCAGTCGAAGGTCATACGGCCGCATCCGGCCTTCCGCCTCTTCGCCACCACCAACACGATCGGTCTCGGCGATACGAGCGGGCTCTATCACGGCACGCAACAGATCAACCAAGGTCAAATGGACCGCTGGTCGATCGTTGCAACGCTCAACTATCTGCCACACGACGACGAGGTCGACATAGTCGTGGCCAAAGCCAAGACGTGGAACACAGAGGAAGGCCGCAAGACCGTGTCGAACATGGTTCGAGTCGCCGAGTTGACGCGCAACGCCTTTATGAATGGCGACCTCTCCACGGTGATGAGCCCGCGCACGGTTCTGACCTGGGCGGAGAACGCAGAGATTTTCGGTGATGTCGGCGAAGCCTTCGCGCTGTCGTTCCTCAACAAATGTGACGAACTGGAGCGCGGCCTGATCGCCGAGTTCTATCAGCGCTGTTTCGGCGAGGACTTGCCGCAGTCGACGGCCAACGTAGCCTTGAGCTAATCCCATGACCCTCAACAAGCGGAAAGAGGCGCCCCTCGATCCGTTCAAACGCGCGGTAACACAGACCACGCGCTCGATCGCCGCCGATGGCAGCGTGGAGGTGGTGTTCTCGACGGAGCCGCCGGGTCTTGCCGGCAAGACCGCGCGCCTGCCGGAGCCGTCGCGCGTTCCGACGATGAACGAGATTGCCGTCATCCGCGGCCATGCGGACGCCGCGGCGCTCGCCGTCGCCTGTCACGACGAAAAACTGCACCAGGCGCTCGCGCCCTCCGGCGGCGATGCCCGCGCGGTGTTCGAGGCGATCGAACAAGCCCGCGTGGAAGCCATCGGCGCACATCGCATGGAAGGCGTTGCCGCCAATCTGAACGCGCGCATGGAGCAGCGCTACGCAAGAAGCCGCATCACCGAGGACACCGAGCGTAGCGAGGCGCCCCTGCCCGACGCGCTTGCCCTTTTGGTGCGTGAGCGGTTGACGGGCATCGCCCCGCCGGACCGTGCCCGCGCGCTCGTCAATCTTTGGCGTCCCTGGATCGAGGAGCGGGCCAACACCCTACTCGACCGCATGCCGGATACGGTGGAGGACCAGGAGGCCTTTGGCCGCCTCGCCCGCGACGTGCTTGCAGCGCTGAACCTCGCCGATCAGCTCGATCAGGGCGAGCAGGACGAGGAGTCGACCACGGACGGTGAGTCCGATCCCAATGCCTCGGATGAAGAAGACGAAAGTGCCGAGGGACAGGACCAGTCCGAGCTGGCGCAGGATGCCAACGCCGAGCCGGACGACACATCCGAGGAAACGCTGGAGGACCAAGAGGACGGCCCCACTGACGACCTCGACCGCGAGGCCGACGCCGCCGATCTGCCGCGTCGCTCCGATCCTTGGCAACCGAACGTCTCTGTGCTCGATGACCCGGAGGCCTTCGGCTACAAGGTCTTCACCCGCGCCTTCGACGAGATCATCGGCGCCGAAGAGCTGTGCGACATCGACGAGCTCGACCGTCTGCGCGCATTCCTCGACAAACAACTGGTCGCGCTTCACGGCGCCGTGGCCCGCCTCGCCAACCGGCTGCAGCGCCGGCTGCTGGCGCAGCAGAACCGCGGCTGGGACTTCGATCTTGAGGAGGGCGTGCTCGATGCGGCCCGTCTGCCGCGGGTCATCATCGACCCCATGCATCCGCTGACCTTCAAGCAGGAACGCGACACGGACTTCCGCGATACCGTGGTGACGCTGCTCCTGGACAATTCGGGCTCCATGCGCGGACGCCCCATCATGGTCGCCGCCTGCTGCGCCGATATCCTGGCGCGGACCCTGGAGCGTTGTGGCGTGAAGGTCGAGATCCTCGGCTTCACCACGCGCGCCTGGAAGGGCGGGCACGCACGCGAGGCGTGGCTCAACGCCATGAAGCCGGCGCTTCCCGGACGGCTCAACGACCTGCGCCACATCGTCTACAAGTCGGCGGATGCGCCGTGGCGCCGGGCACGCCGCAATCTCGGGCTCATGATGCGCGAGGGGCTGCTCAAAGAGAACATCGACGGCGAAGCGCTGGCCTGGGCGCACCAGCGGCTATTGGCGCGTCCCGAACAGCGGCGCATTCTGATGATGATCTCCGACGGCGCGCCCGTCGACGATTCCACGCTCTCGGTCAACTCAGGCGCCTATCTGGAGCGGCATCTGCGTCAGGTGATCAACGAGATCGAGACCCGATCGCCCGTCGAATTGCTCGCCATCGGCATCGGCCATGACGTGACGCGCTATTACCGGCGCGCCGTCACCGTAACCGACGCCGAAGAACTTGCCGGTGTCATGACGGAGAAGCTGGCGGAGCTGTTCGACGAGGACCTCGCCTGGCGGCAGCTGCATCGCGCCGTCCCGACGGCCACGCGGCAAAAGCGCCGCAAGCTCCACTAGGTTTCGGCCCCATGATCCGAAGACCCGCACCGGCGCTCGCGTCCATCGTGCTCGCGGGCGCGGTGCTGCTCGCCGTGGGCGCAGACCTTGCCAGCAAACCCGCGACTGTCCTCGAAGGGCCGATCAAGCCGCGCGTCACCGCCATTGCCGTCGCGTTCGACCGCGACAACCCCAAGCAAAAGACCTTCGGCAAGCTGACCTATCGGGGTGGGTTCAATCTGTTCGCCAATTCGCGGCACTTCGGCGGCTATTCAGGCCTGGCCATCGATGCGTCGGGGACCACGATCCTCGCCGTCTCCGACGGTGGCACCTGGATGCGTGCCTCGCTCGATTATAACGGCCGCTTGCTGCAGGGCGTGCACGACATGACGCTCGGACCCATCCTCGGCCCTAATGGAAAACCGCTGCGCAAGGGCAAGGACCGCGACGCCGAGGGGCTGGCGCTGGCCTCCGGCGATACGCGCAACGGCGAGGCCTATGTCTCCTTCGAGCGCGTGCACCGTATCGCGCGCTACCCCTTCAGCCCGAAACGCTTCGGGCCGCCGAGCAGGACTGTGAAACTGCCAAAGGCCGCGCGCCAAATGAAGACCAATCAAGGCCTCGAGGCGGTCGCGCTGATCCGGGCCGGACGGCTGACAGGCACCATCGTTGCCTTCTCCGAGCGGCTGAAGGATTCGCGCGGCAACCTCAAGGGCTGGCTGATCGGCGGCCCGAGCCCGGGCACCATTACGGTCCGCCGGCTCGGCGGGTTCGACATCACCGATGCCGCAGGGTTACCGGACGGAGGCTTGATCCTGCTGGAGCGCCGCTTCCGCTACAGCGAAGGCGTGCAGATGCGCATCCGCCGCATCAAGGCAGCGGACTTGCGGCCTGGAAAATTGATCGCCGGAGAGATCCTGCTGGAGGCGACGGACAGGCTCAATATCGACAACATGGAGGCGGTCGCGGTCCATCGCTCGCGCGGCGGCGAGACCATCCTGACATTGATGTCTGATGACAATTTCAACCCGCTACAGCGGTCGCTGATCATGCAGTTCGCTCTGCCGTGAGCGAAGGCAGGCGCTAAGACGCCGCGGCCGGCGCCTGGCTGGCTTTGGCGATCTCACGCTTGAGGCGCCGCGCCTTCAGCGATAATTCGTCATCGCCCGCCTTCAGCAGGTAGGCATCAAGCCCCCCGCGATGCTCGACCGAGCGCAGCGCATGGGCGGAGACGGTCATCCGGACGCGCTTCTTGAGCACGTCGCTCTGCAGCGTCACATTGCACAGATTCGGCAGAAAACGGCGCCTTGTGCGGCGCTTGGCATGGCTCACATTGTTGCCGGTGAGCACGGCTTTGCCGGATAGCTCGCAGCGACGCGCCATGGTCCTTGTCCTTCTCCGAATATCTTGTGGAACCCTGAGGCGGCCTGTGACATTCACAAGCACAAAGGCACCAGGGAGGCGAGGTATACGGGGCTCGCCCGGTTCGGTCAAGACACCGGCTCGATTTCGATCGAAGCCAGCCGAATTGACGAATCCCCAAAATACCTGGACATTCGAAGGGGTCTGGGGCGTCGAATGAAGGGACGTCTAGCCAGAGGTCGGGAGCCATGCGGTCAGCACGACATTGCTTGAGCCTGTTGGCGGTGGCCGGCCTCACTCTGGGGCTCGCGCCCACCCTGGATGACGAACGCGCGCTCGCCGAGGCCCCGCGCACGTCGGCGGCCCGCATCTCCGCCGTCTACAAGGTCAATCTCGGCAGGTTCAATCTGGGCAATTTCCGCGTCACCACCACGGTGCAGGAAGGCGGATATCAGCTGCGCGGCGAAGGCACCTTCAGCGTCCTGGAGGGCCTGATCTTCAAATGGCAAGGGATCACGTCAAGCCGCGGGCGCGTCACCGACGAAGGCCCGGCGCCCTCTTCTTATGCCTTCAACTATTCCGATGGCGGCAAGAACAGCGAGCGCTTGCGCATAACGTTCGGCAACGGCGCGGTGCAGCAGGTCTCGATCGTTCCCAAGCGCAGAATCCCCGGCCTCATCCCGGTGCGGCGCGAGCAGCTCGTAGGCGTCATCGACCCGATGAGCGGCGCATTCCTCACCGCGCGCTCGCCGAACCCGAACGGCGATCTCAGCGTCTGCAATCAGATGCTGCCCGTGTTCGACGGCAGGTCGCGCTTCGATCTCGTGCTCAAGCCGAAGAAGCGCGTCATGGTGCAGAACCGGTCGCGTTCCTCCTACTCGGGACCGGCGGCGGTGTGCCGGGTGAAGTTCGTTCCGATCTCCGGATATAGGCCGGACGATGCGGGAATTCAGCACATGAAGCAGTCCAACGAAATCGAGGTCTGGCTGATGCCGGTCAGAGGCACGGACATGTATGTGCCCTATCGTATTGTCCTGCCGACACCCGTAGGCTACGGGACTGCGGTCATCACCTCGATCAAGGTTTCAGGCGCACGGCGCGCGAGCGTCGACTAACGGCCAGGCACCGGGAGGCAGGCCCTCCATCGCAACGATCGTTAACGCGGAAACGCCAAACCCCAACATGTCGTAGGGAACGAAGCTCGAAAATTTACGATCCCCTGATTCGTCCGCGCTCTGTTCCCGTTGCGATCCGGCGAGCCAAGAAGCGCACGGGGTTAACGCGAAAGGGCCAAACCCCAACATGTCGTAGGGAACGGAGCTCGAAAATTTACGATCCCCTGATTCGTCCGTGTTCTGTTCCCGTTGCGATCCCATGGAACGGGTGATCAAGGGAGACCGAAACCCAGATGTAGCGTACAACCACCAGGAAACGCCGATAGCGCCCCCTGACCCCGGAGACCCGGCCAAACTGTGTTGTTTTGAAGCAGAACATTATCCGAATGGGCGATGTATGCGATTCGGACGAGATTCGTTCTTCCCCCGTTCACGCCTGAAGCGAGAGTCGCGTTAAGACCTGCGTAGCATGACCAGCTCTTTATCCACGCAATCCACAAGTCTGGCCAAGGGCCGCGGCGTCACCGCGGTGCTCGGGCCCACCAATACCGGCAAGACGCATCTGGCCATCGAGCGCATGCTCGCACACGAGGTGGGCGTGATCGGCTTGCCTTTGCGGCTCCTGGCCCGCGAGGTCTACGACAAGGTCGTTGCCCGGGCGGGGGCCGAGCAAGTGGCGCTCATCACAGGCGAGGAGAAGATCAAGCCGCCGGGCGCACGCTTCTATGTGTGCACCGTGGAAGCAATGCCACGGGAGCTCGAAGCGGACTTCGTGGCCGTCGATGAGATCCAGCTCGCGGCCGACGGCGAGCGCGGCCATGTCTTCACCAACCGCATGTTCCACGCGCGGGGCTTGAGCGAAACGCTGCTGCTCGGCTCGGCGACCATGCGCGACGCCATCCGCGAGCTGCTCCCCGGCGCCAATCTGGTGTCGCGCCCGCGGCTCTCCAAGCTGTCCTATGCCGGCGACAAGAAGATCACCCGCCTGCCCCGCCGTTCGGCGATCGTCGCCTTCTCGGCCAACGACGTCTATGCCATCGCCGAATTGGTGCGGCGGCAGCGCGGCGGCGCGGCCGTGGTACTCGGCGCGCTCAGCCCCCGCACGCGCAACGCGCAAGTGGCGCTCTATCAGAATGGCGACGTGGACTTTCTGGTGGCCACCGACGCGATTGGGATGGGCCTGAACCTCGATCTCGATCATGTCGCGTTCGCCGGCCTTCGCAAGTTCGACGGCCATTCGCATCGCAATCTCACGCCCTCGGAGGTCGGCCAGATCGCCGGCCGCGCCGGACGGCACATGAACGACGGCACGTTCGGCGTGACCGGAAAGGTGGAGCCGCTGGAGTCGGAGCTGGTCGAGCGGCTGGAGGACCACGCTTTCGATCAAGTCGGCGTCCTGCAATGGCGCAGCCGCAGCCTCGATATGGCCTCGCTCGAAGCACTGAAAGAGAGTTTGCGTGAAGCGCCGAACCATCCGCGGCTGACCCGCTCGCGCATGGTGGACGACGTGATCGCCTTGGAGAACGTCACCCAGGAGGCAGACATCTGCGCCATGGCGGCGGCGCCCGCCGCGGTCGGGCTCTTATGGGAAATGTGCCAAATCCCGGACTACCGCAAGGTTTCGCCGAACAGTCATGCAGACTTGGTTGCCACCCTTTATCGCTTCGTGATGAGCGACGAAGGAAAGATCCCCGAAGATTGGTTTGCCAACCAGGTGGCCCAGTCTGACCGCACGGACGGCGATATCGACACGCTGTCGAACCGCCTGGCACAAATTAGGACCTGGACTTTTGTCTCCCACAGGCCTCAATGGCTCCATGATCCAGAGCATTGGCAAAGACGCACCAGGGCGATCGAGGATACGCTTTCAGACGCGCTTCATGAGCGCCTGGCACAACGTTTCGTGGACCGGCGCACCAGCGTGCTCATGCGGCGCCTGCGCGATAAGGAGGAGATGATGGCCGAGATCAGCGACGACGGTCAGATTCTTGTCGAGAATCACTATGTCGGACGCCTTGACGGCTTTTGCTTTACGCCCGATGCGTCGAGCGACGGCATTGACGGGAAGGCCGCGCGCCATGCGGCGGTGCAAGTGCTCGGAACGGAGCTTGCCAACCGCACCGCGGCGCTTGTCGCGGCTCCCGACGAGACCATCGCGCTTGACCCGCACGGGCGGATCGTCTGGCAAGGCTCCGGGATCGCGCGGCTGGAGCGCGGCGAAACGGCGCTGAAGCCCCGCATACACCTCTTCGTCGACGAGCATCTGAGCCCGCCGGACCGCGAACGTATCGCAGCCCGCCTCGATGCCTGGCTGGCCGCCCATCTCGACGCCAAACTGAAACCGCTGATCGCGCTGAGCGAGGCGCAGGACCTGACAGGATTGGCCCGCGGTCTTGCCTTCCGCCTGACCGAGACGCTTGGCGTGCTCCGCCGCGATACGGCCGCGGAGGAAATCAGGTCACTCGACCAAGCCGACCGGGGCCAGCTGCGCAAATACGGCGTGCGCTTTGGCGCCTTCAATCTCTATTTCCCGGCCCTGCTGAAGCCCGCCGCCGCCGAGCTTCTCCTTCTGCTCTGGGCGCTGCACGATGGCGACGCACATGGTCTCAACGTCGACGGCCTGCCCGAGCGGCCGCAGCAGGGGCTCACGTCCGTCGCCGCTGACAATGCTATCCCCGAGCCTTACTGGCGCGCCGCAGGCTTCCACGTTGCCGGCAGTCGCGCCGTGCGCATCGACATGCTGGAGCGGTTGTCCGATCTGATCCGCGCGCGCATTACCTGGCGCCCCACCGAGAACGCCGAAGACGCACCACCCACAGGTGCCACCGGCGACGGCGGCTTCCGTGCGGTGCCTGACTTGATGTCGATGGTCGGCTGTTCCGGCGAGGAGTTCGCCTCGATCTTGCGCTCACTCGGCTTCCGCCTGGAGCGGCGAAAGAGGGAGACCGCGAACGGTACGGCAGAGCCGGTTGAAACCACCAAGGCAGAGACCGCCGAAACGGAGACCCCCAAGACGGGGACAGCCGAGACAGAGACCCCGGAGCCGGTGCTTGCGGCAACTGCCGAAAGCCCGAGCCCGGAAAGCGCAAGCCAAGAAGCCGCGTCGACCGAGCCTGCGGCCGGCCCTGCTAAGGCGGCCGAACCCGAATTCGATGAGATCTGGCGGCCCGGCAAGCGCAAGGATCCCCATCGCGCCCGGCAAGGCGGACGGGCATCGAAGGAGCGCAAGGACGGCGCCGGCCACGCCAAGAGGCCGCCACACCAGTCAGAGGCGAAGTCCGGCAAACCTCAAGGCAAGAGAAAAGGCAAAGGCCGAGGCCCGGCCAAGCCCCACCACGGCAAGGGCAAAGGGCAGGGGCAGCGGCAAGATCACCGGCCGAAGCGAGAGCCCATGAAGCCGGAACACTCGCCGTTCGCCGCGCTGAAGGACCTTCGCGATAGCCTCACGCGCGAGCGGCCCGAGCAAAGCTGACACATTTCGCCGATGACCGGGCAGCGCCTCGACAAGTGGCTATGGTGCGCAAGGCTGACCAAGACGCGTTCGGGCGCCGCACGGTTGATCGCCGCCGGCAAAGTTCGCATCAACGGCGACAGGGCCCTGAAGCCGAGCCGGCTGGTTCATGCGGGCGACGTGATAACGGCGGCTTATCTGGGACGGATCTCCGTGGTGCGCGTCGCCGGCTTCGCGGAACGCCGCGGGCCCGCCAGCGTCGCGCAGACGCTCTATGATGACCTGACGCCTAAAGACGTGCCGGCCCCGGACCGGCCGACGCTTGAGATGCGCATCGGCAAGCGTCCAACGAAGCGCGACCGCCGCCGCTTGGATGCATTTCGTGATGGCGGGTTCTGAGACGAAAAGCCGGTAGGCGCTTACGCCGCTGGGGTGAAGCGGCTCTGCGGCGCCGCAGCCTCAGAGTCGATCGCCTCAGTCGAATCCTGCATCCGCCGGCCGTCCCTCCTCGAGGTGCCT